>Ga0209514_10000626_pt1 | contig 70009 bp, 76 predicted proteins | sample Subgrocontami58m_FD_187452 | JGI IMG/M metagenome (GOLD analysis project Ga0209514, IMG submission 187452) | Subsurface groundwater microbial communities from S. Glens Falls, New York, USA - GMW37 contaminated, 5.8 m (SPAdes) (version 3) | ecosystem: Environmental > Aquatic > Deep subsurface >... | reverse complement strand
TTAGGGGAGGAATTCCGGCGACTAAGCGAGCCGACCAGCAGGGCGGCGAGCCAATCCGCCGAAGGCGGATCTCGTGGGAAACACCACTGGCGTGGAACGGGGTAAAGAGGAGTGAAGTCGGGGTTGCGTTTTTGGAGAGGTAAGGACGAAAACGCAAGGAATGATGGGCAGTTTCAGAGATAGAGGGTGATCATTCGGGCATATAGCGAGTGATCAGGTGAATGATCGGGTAAATCAGTCGGGATTTTGCTCAAAATGGGTTCGGGTTTTATCGTATAATGACCACATTTCAGAATATACAAAATTTTTATCGCGGACGCTTCGCGTCCTTTCTCGCGTTTCAACCAAGAACGAAAAGGGTTTTTGGAAATCCACCGAGAGCGTTCCCGAAGCGAGGCGGCGGTTCCACAAATGAAATTTGTTTTGCGCTCCGCGCAAGAACCGATGGGAGATTTTATAAATTGTCGGTGTAAAAAGCATTATGATTAAATACTTCATCTATTGTCGTAAATCGTCAGAGGAGGAAGAACGGCAGATTATTTCTATTGAGGCCCAGCTAACCGAACTTCGGGACTTTGCCAAGAGTCAAGGTCTGTTTGTAGTTAAAGAATATACAGAGAGTAAAACAGCCAAAGACCCGGGGAGGCCCGTATTTAATCAAATGCTTGAGGATATAGAGAAAGGCGCGGCACAGGGCATTTTAGCGTGGAATCCCGATAGATTAGCCCGCAATTCCATAGACGGAGGCAGAGTTATTTACTTAGTAGATACAGGCAAAATCCAGTCGCTAAAATTCCCCACTCACTGGTTTGAGCCCACACCGCAGGGCAAGTTTATGCTCTCCGTTGCTTTTGGGCAGGCCAAATACTACACCGACAATTTACGAGAAAACATTTTAAGGGGCATACGGCAGAAAATCAGACGGGGCGAGCTATCGGCAAAAGCTCCTTTAGGATACTTTAATGAGCCGAGATTAAGAACGATTGAGCCGGACAAAAAGATATTCGGGAAAGTTAAAGAATTTTTGGTAGCTTTTGCCTCGGGACAATACACTCTCACGGCTATTCAAAGAAAAATGTTTTCTCTTGGCTTGGTTGGTAAAGACGGGAAGCCCTTACATTTATCCTCTATTCACCGCATACTCACCAATCCTTTTTATTATGGACACTTTAAGTATCGCGGAGAAATACATCAGGGCTCCCATACGCCAATGATTTCCAAGAAACTTTTTGACGAGATTCAGGCGGCGTTGGTGCAGAACGGCAAGCCCCGCAAAAAACGAGGACCTAAAAATTTTCAATATCTCGGTTTTGCGACTTGCGGCGAGTGCGGCTATGCGATTACAGCAGAAAGGCACATCAAGAAAAGCGGCTTGAGGTTTGTATACTACCGTTGCACTCACAAGAGCAAGAAAATTAAGTGTTCGCAAAACCGCTTTTTGCGTGAGGAGGAGTTAAGTAAACAGGTGCTATCGCTTGTTCAAAAAGTTTCTTTGCCTGATGAGTGGCGAGAGAAGTATTCAGAAAGGTTAGATAGAGAAACGGGCGAAGCCCGCCACTCATCAAGCCTTTTCGCTCAAAATCTGCGGGGCAAGATAGCCGAGTTGAAATTAAGGATTGACCGCCTCACAGACGGCTACCTTGCCGGATCATTCGAGCTGGCCGAGTATCAAGAGAAAAAGAACGCTTTGGTATCCGAAAAGAAAACAATTGAGGAGCAATTATCCAATTTTGAGCGAAAAGGTAATCGTTGGCTCGAACTCATGCGAAACTGGATTATTGAGGCCAACCAAGCCCAAAATCTCGTTAAACAAGAAAATCTCCCGCAGATGAGAGATTTTCTTGTGGCCATCGGCTCGAACCGCCGCCTCGCTTCGGGAACGCTCTCGGTGGATTTCCAAAAACCCTTTTCGTTCTTGGTTGAAACGCGAGAAAGGACGCGAAGCGTCCGCGATAAAAATTTTGTATATTCTGAAATGTGGACCCGAGGGGAATCGAACCCCTTATTCCTCCATGCCATGGAGGCGTATTGCCGGTATACTACGGGCCCGGTTTTAAACATTATCCATCTTATTCGCACCTCTTTTAAAAAGCAACTATTCCGCGGGCGCATGCCAAAAGAAAACCCGCTTATCCAAGCGAGTTATTTTTTCGCCTTTACTGCGCGACAATACAATCCCGACACGGCGTCCGTTCAATGGTTCTTTTCTGTTGTTGTGCCCTCAAGAAAATCGCGCATAACGGAAGCCGTTTGTTCCGGTTGTTCATACGCAAGGTTGTGCCCCGCCTTCGCAATGATACGCATTCCCACGTTGGGATTCTGAATGGCAGTAAGCAATTTTATCGCATCAACGGGGCGGACGTATTTTTCTTTTTCCCCGTATACAAGAAGTGTTTTCGCGGTTGTCAGGGTTAGAAAATCCTCCATGCGGAACTGCCGCGCAGAAATTCCCAATTGCACGTATGACCTCCCGGTGATCTTTTTTCTTCCCGGCAAACTGTACGCATCGATAAGTTTTTTGTTGAATTTATACGCATTAAGGAACCGTTCAACGGTATATGCGGTCAGCGTATTCTTCACGGCAAGCGCAACCAACTCTCGCCCGATGCTTGATTTTCCGGAAAGACGCAACAGCGTCTCGCCTATGCGAAATGCTTTCCTGAAATTTAACTGCCTGAAAACCGCCCCCAACAAAATAATCCTCTTACTCAATTCCGGATGCCGGATAAGCGCATGTGCGGCAATGATAGTTCCAAGCGACGCTCCGATAATCGCCTCGGGTTCAGGAACATACTGCTTAATGAACTGCGCTACAATATCCGCCTCAATGTCGATGGAATATTCGGCCAGCCGGTCGGAATCGCCAAAGCCGGGAAGATCGAGCAAAAATATGGAATAGCGCGGCGCGAGTTCTTGCGCAAGCAGCGTCCATCCCTGCCAGTTATTGCTCCACCCATGAATAAAAACGAGCGGCTTACCCTTCCCCGCCTCGGCCACGTTCATATGAACTCCGCCAACAATGTATTTTTTAACAGTAAATTTTACCGCCATGTTTCTTGTGTTTTTTTAATCGATCGGGCGCCGGGAGGAACGCGCGCCACGCATATATAGATTTATTGTGCTTCTATCTTGGAAAATAACACACCGATGTGCCCTCGAGAGGAATTGAACCCCTATCTCTCCCTTAGGACGGGATTGCTCTATCCGTTGAGCTACGAGGGCAATACGAATTCAAAATACCACAGGGCCGACAAAAGAAAAGTATTTTGTGGGATATTCACTCGCTGGTACAATACGTATATGGTTAAAACTCTTCTCACAAAAGCCATTGAGCGCGTCGCGCCGGCGGTGGTTTCCATCACCACCGCACCTCATTCCGTCCCACCGGAACGCTACGCACTGAACAACCAATCCGCTCCCCCGTCGAATGAAAGCGACCTGGAGGCAACGGGCGGATCGGGATTCGTTGTTTCACCGGACGGCCTTATTCTCACGAACAAACACGTCGTATCGGATGAGTTGGAATATTTTGTAACGCTCACGGACGAGAGAAAATTTGAAGCTCATATAATCGCAAAAGACCCCACCGGCGACCTTGCCATCATACGCGTTGAGGCAAAAAACCTGCCGACAGCGCCCCTTGGAAGCGCAAAACACCTCTCGCTGGGCGAAAGCGTTATTGCCATCGGGAACGCATACGGGCAGTTCACGAATACAGCCTCGGCCGGGATCGTATCGGGGCTATCGCGCTCCCTTATGGCGCAATTGGATGATGCCGGAAATGCCGAGGAGCTTTTCGGACTTATTCAGACCGACGCCGCCATTAATCCCGGCAACTCCGGCGGACCGCTTATTAATACGGAAGGAGAAGTTGTGGGAATAAATGTTGCGATGATAATAGGAGCCCAAAACCTTTCTTTTGCGGTACCGATCGATATAGCAAAAAAAGACCTTGATGAACTAAAGCGGTTCGGCCGCATCAGAAAACCGTATCTTGGAATAAAATATCTTCCCATTACCGAAGCGGTGCAAAAAGAATTCGATCTGTCTTCGGCGCACGGCATTCTTATCTCAAGTCAGAATAAAAAGGACCCCGCTATTGCGCCGGGCGGCCCGGCCGATGCCGCAGGTTTGCGCAAAGGAGATATTCTGCTTGCCGTAAACGGGAAAAAAATAACCCAGCAGGAACCCTTTGGCGCGCATCTTCTCCGCGCGCGGGTCGGCTCGGCGCTTATCCTTACGGTCCTGCGCAACAATATTTCCGAGGATATCACCGTGCGGGTAGCCGAATGGGATTCTTCAAAAGAAAAAGTATTGTAGTCATTATGGCCCGCGCGTTCACAGGAAAAGGCGATGACGGCACCACATATCTCTGGGGAGGTGTCCGTGTTCCAAAAACCGATGCCCGCATATGCGCTGTGGGAGATCTGGATGAAGCAAATGCCGCTCTGGGCCTCGCCGCGTCCCTTACGGACAACGAAGGCGTGCGAAACGCTATTTCGTATATGCAAAACACTCTTTTCTCCGCCGGAGCAGAACTCTCCGGAGGACCGAAGGCGCCACAACGCATCACGAAAGAACACGTCGCGGCCATTGAGCATCATATTGCGGACCTTGATGAGGGACTTTCGGAACTGCATTCTTTCATACTCCCCGCCGGGAACCCGGCCGCAACTTCACTCCATCTGGCGCGGGCCGTTATGCGGCGGGCAGAACGCTCCGCAAAAAGCGCCGGGGCGGGCACGGACCTTCTTTCATTCCTCAATCGCTCATCTTCATTACTGTTTGTGGCGGCACGACGGCTCCTGAAAGAAAGCGGGCTTGAGGAACAAAACCCGAGTTACTAAAAACACCGCCCCGACACGGGACGGTGTTTTTCCATTTCGCCCGCGTTTAGAGTCCAAGCGCGGCGTCAATTGCTTCTTTAAACACGCTGTAAGCCTGGGCGCCCGCGATCATTTTTCCGTTTATAAATGTCGCCGGCGTTCCGTTCACTCCGGCCGCTCGCCCCGCTTCGGTATCCGCGGCAACCGCGTCCTTATGCGTGTCCGCATCGACACACGCATCAAATGCGGTAGCATTCAGCCCAACTTCGCGTCCGAACTTCTTGAGATTCTCTTTTGAGAACGCTCCCTGGTTTTCTCCGTTCTGGTGGGTGTAAAGATAATCGTGGAAATCCCAGAACTTACCCTGATCATTTGCGCATCGTGCCGCATTCGCCGCCCAGTGCGATTCATCACCCAAAAACGAAAAATCGCGGAACGCAAATTTTACCTTCCCGGTATTTACATACTCTTCCACCAGCTTTATCTCAACATCGCTATAGAACCGTCCGCAAAACGGACACTGAAAATCGGCGAACTCAACAACCTCAACCGGAGCATTCTCACTGCCCAGATATGGAATGTCGCCAAGCGTAACGTCGGAAAAAACTTCCGTATCGCCCGCAAGCCCTTCGCCGTCTGCGGTTGGTACTGGCTGGCCCTGCCCCGAAGGTCCGAAGCCGTAAAGATTCGCGCGCAAGCCGCTATTGGCATATAACACCGCGCCCGAAATGGATACTGACAGCATTAGGGAGCTCAAAAAAACCGCGCCAGGAAGCGTCAGGTTATTTGGAAAATGCTGTGATTTATTGTTTTCTTCCATACATAGTTATTAATAGTACTTTATATCTTCCTAAGTGTACCAACCACAACGCACACGCGCAAGAAACCGGCTTTATCGCTCTCCACAGGATACATTCGCGCGACCACTTTCGCTTTGTTTTATTCGCTCTTTGCGGCACGCCGCGCCCTTACGCCCGGTGCTGGTGAGCCTCGCCGTCTTTTATCTCTGCGCCACACTCAACACAATGGGTCTTCTTTTCGAACGGCTGCCCGAACCGTGAACATGTGGCGGTCCCGCAGGTTGTTTTTCCTGCGGCATATTCCGCTTCGCTTACGCCTCCCCCGCATTCGCCGGTACAAACATATTTTGTTTCGGTATTCATACTATTTTATCTTAAATAATAATTTATACACTATCATACCATAAAGAAAAACCGCCTTGGGTAAGACGGTTTATTTTTTTGCTGCAGTTTTAATCCTGTAGTTGCGCCGGCGTTGAGCCGCCCGCCACCTTCGCTTCTCTTCCGCGGTAAGCGGATGCGCCTGACAAATATGAACGGGTTTTCCGGACGCATCTACCGCAACGAACGTGAGATACGCAGAAACAATATGCCTCTCGTCGGCCGAATCCGGCGCCCGGGCGGTAACCCGTATCCCGACCTCAAGCGAGGTGTTCCACACACGATTTACGGAACCTTGGAACAAAAGCGTGTCGTCCCGGTGCGATGGAGCAACGAATTTCAGACTGTCGACCAATAGCGTGGCGCATACCACGCCCGCATGGCGCTCCGCGATCTCTGCGGCGACATCATCAAGCAAATACATCATACGGCCGCCATACAACGTTCCTTTTTGATTAAGGTCGCTGCGCCGCACCTGGTAACGGAATTCAACAGCGCTTGCAGACACCGGTTTTCCGACGCAAACGCCGGAACTATGCAACGCTCTTTTCAGCGAAAGCCCGTCCATACCGCTCTCCATGAGCACCTCTCCGAGCAACGAGATCGGGATATGTTCCAAAGATCCCATGACAATGTACCGTAGAAGTATTCCTTTTGTAGCAAACACAAAAGCGATACGCAAACCGCATCGCTTTTTGGATCACGTGCCTCTACGCCTCCAGAGGGATATAGAAACGGAATGCGGAACCCTTCCCGAGCTCGGAAAAAACCTCAACAACGCCCCCGTGCAAAGCGATAATATTATGCACCAAATATAATCCCAGACCGGCCCCATCAGCCACTGTGCGTATCGCATTCTGCGCACGAAAGAATTTTGTAAATATTTTGGGCAGATCTTCCGGCGCAATGCCAATACCGGCATCTTTTATTTCCACCCAAAGGCAATTCTTCCCATCTTTCATCTGCTGACCCATCGTCACATATACCTGGGCATTCTGCGGACTGTAATTTATGGCGTTGCGCAAAAGGATCTCCAAAACGCGCTTTATCGTATCCTGATCGACGAGCGCCTCTTTGATAGCAGCTTCCGATTTCTCAAACATGAGCTTAATGCCCCGCGGCGCCGCTTCAACCTCCATAACCTTTATCTGGTCATCAACAAGCTCCCACACTTGCGTCGGTTTTTTCTGCAAACGAAGGTCCGCCCCCTCAACCGCCAAAACATCAAACATGTCGTTAAGAATGTTGACGATAAAAATGGTCTTCATGCGTATATTATCCAAAAACCGTCCGCTATCATCGTCCATTTTCCCGCCATATCTCTCGTGAAGATTTTCTGCACTCCAGCGGATCGTAGAAAGCGGTGTGCGGAATTGATGCGACACAACATCAATGAATTGTCCTTTTGCGTAATCAAGCGCCTTGAGTTTCGCCTGTGATTCCTCAAGCTCTTTGAGGGTCTGCGTGAGGCGATCTTTTTCGTGTTGAAGCTCCGCCAGCGTTTCTTCTATCTTTTTTGTTTGCATGCGGGCATGCTCGGTAAGCTCTGTTTTGCTGAGCATTCCCACGCGTTCGTCTTTCAAAATATTCTGATCCGGTACGGTCGCGAGCACGACCGCGGCATCATCCAAAAAACGATATTTGGTTTTGATATCCCTATATATATCCTCAATGAGTATTTGCGTGCGGGCCTCCTGAATACGCTCCTTCATTATCGTCATCAAAAATCCGGTCAAATGAGAAAAGCTGTCCTGACAATATCGGAATTGTTCGCCCGACGGAATATCGGCAATAAGATCATTAAGCTCCTTCCATGAGATCGCAGCTTTCTCGATATAAGGCCCGGCAAGCTTCTGCGCGGTAAAACGCCGTTTCAGAAGACCGATAAAATTTTCCTGACCAACCGACTGAAATACCCGAAATGCGAACGTATTATTAAAAATTCGGAATAAGGCGATCGCCCGCATGTCGGCCGGCAAAAACAATAACGCCGCACCCTCCCCCACCAGTTCGGGGCGCATCTTCCGTCGCACTGTTTCACGCAAAACAGCGACCGAATATTTCTGCGGCATATTCGCGACCAAAAAATTCTCTATCTTCCGATACTGTTCTGCGGCAAACACCTCCCGCTCTTCCATGTTCTGCATGCTTGCAATCGCCTTGGCCTCCTCGGCAAGCTGCGGGAACGCCTGACGCGCCTCGGGTATACCTGCAACAAAATTAGCAAGATCAACGGCAAAACGGCCATCGTATTTTTGGCCCTGAGCCGCAATTCCTTTTAGAAAACCGAATGCCATGTGTGGATTACCCGTATATATCTATTGTAAACCGTTTATGCTCCGCAAAAAAGCGCACAAAATGCTATACTATGTAGAATATGAGCGACGAAGCAAAAATCCTTATCCAAGACGTTTTTGTGCCCGGTTGCGTGGCATGCGCCCAATTCGAGAAAATGTGGCCCGACATCCAGAAGGAATTCCCGGCCGCAGCCCTTGAGCGCATAGACGCGACCACGCCCCAGGGCCAGCAAATGGTGGTTGATTTTGGCATCTTTTCGGCTCCCGGAATACTTATCAACGGACAATTATTTTCAACCGGCGGAGCGAACCGCGACGGCCTTATTAAAAAGTTGCGGGAACTCGGCGGAAAATAACATATGCTTGAAACCATTCGCACCCGCTTTGCATCATTCGCGCCCCTATTCCTCCGCTTTGGTATCGGGATTGTTTTTCTTTTATTCGCCGCAAACAAGCTGGGCGAGGCGGCTCAGGGTCGCCAAGAAATAATCGCTCTTCTGGGCATAAACCTCGAAACATCCGCCGCCCTCAACTATGCACTTGGAGTGACCGAATTGTTGGTGGGCACATCGTTTCTTTTGGGCGCCTATATAAAATATACCGGCATACTCGGCGCATTTCTTATAACTTCGTTTTTCAGCGCCATAGTGTTCAAATACGGGATAAGCCAGGACGCAACGCTTAATCGCGACCTTGGCCTCATAGGAAGTTCGATCGCATTATGGTTTTTGGGAGCCGGACCCCTCAGCGTAGATGCCTGGCTTGCAAAACGGAAAAACGCCGCTTCGCCACCGCAAGCATAACAGTAATTATTGGACCGGCTCTTCGGCCGGTTTTGGTTTTATAACCAAAACGCCTTTCTGCCGATAATGACCCTCGCCGCAGGGAACAGAACAGTAAAAAGGATACTCTCCGGGCCGTGATGCTAAAATTTCAATATCCGTGAATTCTTTCGGAAATAAGCGCTTATTGATACCGAATGTCTCAAACGCAACGCCGTGATCGAATGAATCCTCATTGTAAATACGAAGAACAACCCTGTCTCCCACCATCGCTTCAATCCGCGACGGCTCAAACTCCCATTTATTCTCGCGAGAATGCATTTCAATAATGACCGGCTCCTGGTTCGGATCAATAGTAAAAGATTGCAGCTCCGCCGGCCGATAAAACTTCTGATAAATAAAACCGTTAACCATTAAAAAACCGAAAAATATCAGCATTAACGCAAATTTATTCATACAAGATAACTAATTAATACATCATGGCCACAGAACACATATACTACAAAGTTCAGGGAATGCATTGCGCCTCATGCGCAATTTTAATAAACAAAACCCTTGGCCGTTTGCCGGGCGTCGTTTCCGCAAGCGCCAATTATGGCACCGAGCGCCTTGCGATGGAATATGATCCGTCCAAGGTCCAACTGAATAAAATCGAGGAACTTCTCAAAAAAATCGGCTATGCGCTTATTCTACCAAATGCCGGCGTAGATGAGGAGGAGCAGGCGGATAAACAACGAAAATCGAACATCCGATCACTGCGGAACAGGACCATCGTATCATTTCTGCTTGCCTCCCCCATTATCTTGTACTATATGGCAGTGCACATGTTTAACCTCACGCACGTTCATGCGGTATGTCTTGAGGGCGGCATCGGAAATCTTTTTAATTCAGCTTGTTCCGGCTTCCGCCTTGACCTCAACTGGATATACTGGATCATGACAACTCCGATACAGTTTGTTGTCGGTTGGCCTTTCTATAAAAATGCCTTCACGGCAGTGCGCGTGGGTTCGGCATCTATGGATGTTCTGGTCGTTCTGGGGACAAGCACCGCATACTTCGTTTCGTTGTTCGGTTTTCTATTCTCCGATGTCCCGTTCCTGCGGCAATTCTGGCAGGGATTTGACCATCCCTTCTGGGAATCAAGCGCCGCCCTTATGTCATTCATTATTCTGGGACGGTATTTTGAAGCCGTCTCACGTGGCCGTGTTTCCGAAGCGGTACGAAAACTCCTGAACTTGGCGCCCGAAACGGCCCTAGTTGTTCGTGACGGAAAAGAAATTGAGATCCCCCTCGCCGAATTGAAGATAGACGACACATTCATTGTGAAACCGGGCGCCAAAGTACCGACCGATGGCGTTATTATTTCTGGCGAATCCGCGCTGGACGAAAAAGTCGTTACGGGCGAATCGATGCCAGTGAACAAAAAGCAGGGCGACGACGTTATCGGAGCGACGGTAAACTCATACGGACTTCTCACGTGCAAAGCGACAAAAATAGGAAAGGACACGCTGCTCTATCAGATAGTCCGTCTGGTGGAGGCCGCACAAGCAACGCGCGCACCCATTCAGGATGTCGCGGATAAAATTTCGGAACGGTTCGTCCCCGGCGTTATCGTTTTCTCCATAATCACGTTCTCATTCTGGTATTTCGTCATGGGTTTCCCCGCAACACCGGCTATTCTTTTCGCAATAGCGGTTCTTGTGGTCTCCTGCCCCTGCGCGCTTGGCCTTGCCACCCCAACCGCGCTCATGGTTGGGACCGCACGAGGAGCAGAATCGGGTATTCTCATTAAGGGCGCTGAAGCTCTTGAAAAAGCGCACCGCATAAACGCGATCGCGTTCGACAAAACAGGAACTCTCACGAAAGGCGAGCCCGCAGTCACAGATACGATCACATTCGGATTGTCGAGAGAAGAAGTCATTCGACTGGCCGCATCGGCGGAAAAAGGCTCCGAACACCCCCTGGCAAAAGCGGTTGTACGAGCGGCAGAGAACATGACCGTCCCCGCGGTGGCCGATTTTAAAGCCGTATCCGGAAAAGGCATCACGGCAACCGTAGAAGGAAAAACGATACTTGTGGGAAACGACACGTTCATGACAGAAAATAACATAAATATCGCGGCTCACACCGCAGACGCGGAAAAACTCCAGGATGAAGCAAAAACCGTCGTCTACATCGCATATAACGGCCAGCTTATTGGCATCCTCGGTCTTGCGGATACGTTAAAGCCGTTCGCAAAAGAAGCGGTCGCGGAACTCAAGAAAATGAAGAAAGAAGTGATCATGATAACGGGAGACAACGAAAAAACCGCTGCCGCGATATCAAAGCAAATAGGCATCGATACATACTTTGCGAAGGTGCTTCCCCAAAACAAAGAATCGCTTATTGCCGACCTGCAGAAAAAGGGCAAAATAGTCGCAATGGTCGGAGACGGCATCAATGACGCGCCCGCACTCGCCCGCTCGAATTTGGGGATCGCGGTCGGATCGGGTACCGATGTTGCGGTTGAGACCGGAGAAATAATCCTTATTAAAGACGACCTGCGCGATGTTGTAACGGCGATCGATCTTTCAAAAAGAACTGTACGGAAGATCTGGGAAAATTTCTTTTGGGCATTCATTTATAATATCGTCGCCATCCCGGTCGCCAGCGGCCTCCATATACTCATAACGACGGTTGACGGCAAAGGAATCGACCCTTCACCGTGGGTTATTGCCCTCTCAAATGCCGCCGGCATGCTTCCTGTATTTGGCGCGTGGTTGGGGTCTTTCCTGCTGACATTCCTGCAGACCTCTCTGAGACCGGAAATAGCGGGTTTTGCCATGGCATTCAGCTCAGTATCCGTCGTAACGAACTCGCTGCTTCTGAGGCGCTATAGGGAACCGGCATTTGCCCGAACCGACCTGCCCGCGCAAAACAAAAAATAGTCGTCGCATACCATAAAACCTCCGCGCCATCCGGTGCGGAGGTTTTGTTTTCACGCCGACGAATAAAATTACTTCGCCGGTTCAGCCGTATACCCAACTTCCTCCACCGTCTTAATAACGGCCTGTTGATTTATGACATCGCTATCGTATTCTATCTCTGCAAGCTTCGTATCGTAATTCACGGCAATATTCTTAACGCCTTCCGTATTGCTTAAGAACATTTGAATGCCGGCGGCACACGCGCCGCAGTGCATACCGCCTATATTGAATTTTTCTTTAACCACTGCCATATTTTTATATTTCTTAATGTTAATGCCCGTGGCCTTGTGCGGCGGCCGAGCCCATCCCCGAACCGGGGAATACTTTGATCATGAACTTGGTGGTTATAACCTTTCCTTCGTGTTCGAACTGACCGAATATGGCCCACAGACCGGGATATGGGAACGTATGCGTAAGAACTATATCGGGACCGAATTCTTCCGGCAACTCGTGAGGAACATCGTGCCCGGCCGCAGGCTCCATCTTTTCTTCTTCGCCGTGCGCATATGCCGACGGGATCATATTAATGGAAACGTCGTGGTCCGGAACAGTGCCGTGCTGATGCGCGAATGATTCAACGCTTAGGTCCGCATTCCAGATTGCAAAATGCGCGGCGGCTCCCAAATACGGCGTCAGGTCTGATACCGGCTGGCCGCCCCTCTCCACACGATATGTAATTGTTGCCTCGCTACCCGCTACAACCTTAGTCGGCCGGGGGGTTATTGTAACACCATACCCGTCAAACGTTTTTTCGTTCGTAAAATCTTTCTGAATGCTTGGCGGACCGGGATACTCTCCGACAAGACGGTCAAATTGTTTCGTAACAGTATTCCCGTCCGCAGTAACCTGGGCAGCGATCCTGTATATGCCCTCACTGGGAAACGCGTACTTCACGACGAATGTCGCATCATCGATGTTCTGTTGCAATATTGGCCCGAAATCTTCGGGATGAATATGTGCAAATACCGAAAAATCTTCTTTTGCAATAAGCACGTGCATAATGCGCTCATGCTCGATCTCAATACCCCGCAGAGGCTCCTCGTTCTTATCGAAAAACCGAACCGCTATAAACGTCTCTGTTTGAGGCTCGATAACATAATTGGGTGTGGGTCCCTCGCTCAGCGATGCCGTATAGCCGATCCAAGCGGGTCCGCTCATATCTTCTTCTGCTTCCTCCATCATTTCATCATCATGCGGCATCATGGACATCATAACGAAACGATTCGGCAAAAAATATCCGAATATAAGCGCAAGAGATACGGATAAGGTAATGACCAGCGCCCCGATCCAATGAAGTACCGCCTTTTTAACGGGTCGCTCCCCTTCCGGGGCAACACCCGCTTCTTTATTTTTTGCGCGCCAATACCACACCATCGGAATGATCCATATGGCGACCATGAACCACGAACCCCATGATATCGGTTGCCCAAAGAGTCCGACGCCTGCGGGAAATTCGTGCGCGTGGCCGAGCGCCCCGACCTGCTGACCAAGTAAATTCGTTATCGCTTCTTCCTGCGTTAACTGTTCGAGAAATGTATGAATTCCGGAATACACATACCAATCGTGCGTGAATAATCCAAGCGTCAACATGAAACCTCCGACAAAAACCGTTGCCCACCCAGTCGCTCTTTCTACGGCGGTCCGCCGCTGCACCAAAAAAGCGGTCGCATTCACACCAAGAATTGCCAACATGGCCAAAAGCAGGAGCGGCGTGAATCTTCCCAGCGCCTGAACGAACATGATCAACCATCCCTGAAAAATATCACCGGTAGCAAGAATGTTTGGAATGATAACCGCATTGAACAGCGGGTTGGGACACCCGACACCGACGTTTCCCAAAAATAATCCGAGCAATCCCGCTTTCAAAAAATCCTGCTGTTTTTGTATAAAATCCGGTATCTTTCCGCTGTAAGAGGGCATACGGGTTTTGGTAAGCCCGATCTCTCCCAGTGCAAAAAATATCGCAATGAACCCGGCAACGGTATAGAGAATATTCTTCGCAAGTTCAACGCGGCCGAGCCCAAGCGCCTGTCCGAACGCGCCCAGCAACGCTCCGTAAAAACTCAATGTGATCGCAATTCCAATACCGAACGAGAGTGCGATGCCTAACCCTTTGGCATATCCTTTCCCCATCGCCAGAGGAACAATAACAAAGGCAAGCGGAAGCGTACACGGCAAAAAAATCATCGTGAGACCAACGCCGTAATCGAACAAAAGGAACAGCGGCGATAACCCCGAACCGCCGGCGGAATCATCGGGAACCAAAGCGTCCTGAATGCCTTGCTGCGAGAATATCCATTTCATCCCAAAAATAACGATGGCGAATAACCCCACGGCAACCAAAAGAAATACCGCCCTTATGGAAGAAGACGGTTTCGCTGTCTGCGCTTTAGATTGTTCCGCGCCTGGCGGGACGGCACTTTGCTCTGCCATGGGCTTATTATACCACGGAATAAAGGCGTTCCGCATTATTTTTATGCAGAACGCCTCTTCTTGATCCGCACAACTACGCCTTTCTCCGGGACCTTGCGGTCACATACGGCGCCGCCACCGCAATACCGAGCGCGCTCATGATGCCCGCCGAACCTATACAAATAGGACACCACATAAATATCACGAACGCCTCAAGATATGTAAGATACGCGGAGAATAAAAGACCGCCGGCCACAAAAACAACCAGTAAAATTTCTTTCTTTTTGTGGCGCGCCCACGAAATTATAGCGATTGCTGCGTATCCGATAACGCCCATGAGCGCAACCGGAATGCCGAACAATTCAGACCACGGTCCCCTATTCACCACCTCACACGAAAACCGCTCGGAGATATCGCAAAACGATGGCCCATCCGAATAATGTTGGGAAAGCGCGTACAAAGACACGCCGATGCCGCAAAACGCCAGAGCAAAAATTATCCTATTGCGCCACATCGTCATACGCGCATCCGGCGCGTTCGGCCAAATCCTTAAATTTTGCTTCTCCTTCTATTCTGCTTCCGTCGGGAAACACCCACGTCGGATATCCTTTAATGCCGGCCGCTTTGCATTCGTCGGTCATACCGGTGCCGCCGGGAAGCGAGCACTCAACATATCGTATCTTCCCCCAATGCTCGCCGAATGCTTTTTTCTGATTCTGGCAATGCGGACACCAATATGCTCCGTACACAACGGTATTTTTATCTGCAAGACATTGTGCCAAAGCACCAATACGTGCGCTTTCTTCCGTGGACAGCTTTGAGAAAATAGACGGGCTTCCGGAAACGAAAATTATCGAGCCGAGAAGAAAAACTATTCCCGCAAACATCAGAAAAACCGCGTTATTGTGCGCATAGTGGCTTATATCGCGCGTGAGACGCGCCCACTGAGCCCGTTTCCGGAACAAATATATGTTCAATCCAACCAAAACCGTATACATGGCAAGCCCGTACACGCAGGCGGGAAGCGATGTGGGGTGCGGCAACGCGATGAATAATTCGTACAGAGACAAAAATCCTGAAAAGAGAAACCCAAAAACAGCGATAGCGAACAATGCGCGATACCACCGCTCTTCTTTCGGTTTTGCGATACTCGCAAGAGCCAGGAGAAAAATCACACTGAACATTACGAGCCCGTATACGCATGTCGGTAGTCCGAATATCTGAACGGCCGCTCCTCCGCCGCTGCAGGAAATAACCGCCGCATCACATCCCGGTCCGAACAAATTGAAATACGTCAGATATCCCGAAAACAGGATCCCGCCAACGGCAACCGCCGCAATAGCTATTTGTAATAATTTCATATGTGTAATTTTGTTAATATTTCTACAACGCCACAACAAAAACGGGTATGCAAAAATTGCGCATACCCGCCCTTATTTTTGCTTACCTACTGTATACGAATAACACCATCTGCCAGCGCCCGCGCCACTTCACCTCTTAGAAGCCCACGCCGTCTACTGCGATCCGCATACCAATGAAATCGCACCTCACGCGCCGTTTGTGCGCCTGAAAAAGCAAAATATAAAACAAAGCTCAATGCCGCACTCAAAAGCGCCAACAGCGGGGTCGTCATATGCTGCGTATCTCCCCACTCCCCAAGATATGCCGCAAGCGCATGTTGTTGCTCGGCATCGCAGCTTACCGCAAAACACGTCGGCGCTAAACTCAGCACCGCAAGCGACGCAATTACCATACATCCTATGATGACCGCCCGAAAAATGTTGAAGCCCGGCATGTATACGTACTTTCTTTACGCTTTTTTATCTTCTGTCTTTTGCTCCGGCGCGCTTCCCGATTTGCGACGCGACATAAACGCAGCGCCGGCAGCACCGCCGATAAGACCGCCAATAACAAAAGCCAGGCCCGTATCACCGGAGAGACGGCCTTCTTTTTGATTTGGGGACATATAACCGTATCGATCGGCCAAACCAATCATTATCTCATCTCCCACACACCCCGTTGACCACATACCCATTAGCGTATGCATACGGTCATGAAATTCCGGTGAAATCTGCTCCATTTCTTCTTCAAGACGCTCGTGTTGCTCGGCGGTCATCATGGTTTCCATCATGTGCTCCCCCTTTTCAATGAATATCGAATCGCTCGCCTCTTCGCATACCGCGCTGCGATTATGATCTATCTGCTCATGCATAAGCTCCATCATTGCGCGCGTTTGCGGACCGCCAATCCCCATATGCCCATCGCCATTAGCGAGCGCTATGCCGCCGGGACCAATAAGGGAAAATACTACGATAACGGGAAAAATACTTTTCATAAATAATTATGGTTGTTTTTATGTTTATTTTGGGCCTTTGCCCATTTGTGTATAGTATACCCCAACCGACCGTTTCGCAAAACGGAAATGGTTTTCCCGACCTATTGCGAAAAACCCGGGTCTTGCCTAAGCTGGAAACACGGGTTTTTGAAAAGGAGCCTTATCGTGACACAATCGTTCGAACTTTCCGCTGTTGAGGGAATGGGCAAATATCGGATCTACCTTATTCCAATTTCCGGGGTCATCACCGATGAGCCCGCAACGCCCTCCCTGACGCGCCAAACCCCAAAGCAAACGAATGTTCAATACATTGAACGTCTTGTTTCGTGCATCAACAACGATCCACTCGCGCGCGGCGTTCTTCTCCGCGTTAATTCCCCCGGAGGAATGGCTTCGGCAAGCGAAACAATATATGAGAGCCTCTCTTCGCTCCGCGAAAAAATGCCGGTTGTCGCTCACATCGACGGCATCGGCGCATCCGGAGCATACATGGCGTCTTTGGCGGCAGACCGCATCGGAGCCTCTCCCTGGTCCCTCGTGGGATCGATCGGCGTTATCCTGTCGCGCTTTGATATATCCGAGGGTCTTGCGAAAATCGGGGTTAAGTTCGATCCCATCACAACCGGCAAGTTCAAAGCCGTCGGCTCAATGTACAGAGCTCTTGATGCGGAAGAGCGCGCATATCTTGAACAAGAGATCGTTGCGCCGGCCATGGAAAGCTTTACATCGATCGTACAAAAGCGCCGCCCGCAGCGCCCGGAAGAAAACCGGAACGAAACCGAATCGGGTAAAGTTTTCAGCGCTCAACGGGCGCGTGAACTCGGTCTTATAGATACGGTTTGTTCGTGGAAACAGGCAAAGGGCGAACTTCTGCGCCGACTTCAGGAACAATATCCGAAAACGACCGCGGATAATTATTCATTTGTGCAGCTTACGCGCCGCACCTCGATCCTTCAGGCTTTGATGGGAAACATAGAAACGCGGCTTGATATATTTGCCGATATGCGCCGCATAACGCTCCCCCTCTGCGAATCGGGTCTCTGGTATATATGGCTCCCTTAAGCTAAAAACACCCGCCTGCAAAATATTGCGGGCGGATTTTTTTAAAAAGAAAGGCTGTTCCGCGGCCACGAAACGGCTTTTCTTTTTTATATCGGTTGCTCCCGACGACGAAGCAACCAAAATGCGCCGCGATAACCGATTCCGCCGGAAACCTTATCCAGGAATCCCACAGCGAACGGTCACCATCGCGGCGCCTTCTGGTTGTTCGTCATGTGTGCTCATAAAGTCGTGTTTATTTTTTGTTACTGTGACGAACCGGTCTCAGCAAGTTGCTTCTTTCCTGCTGATATGACTGGGCGTTTTGGGGGCGACACGTGTTGCAAGCTTGCTGCCTTAAAGCTGCGCCTCACTTTTTATGCCCGTTACGTAAAAGAGCCGTATGCGCGCATGCGCGAAAATCATTTTGCTCCTCTTTTATTTTCAGCATACGCTCCCGCCAATGAAATTTTTATGAATGTGGTGGAACAAAACTGTCACCGCGGGACGAAAACGATGTTCACACTACACCGTTTTCATATGCTGCAGGAACACTGATTTTGCAAACGCGCGATGCGCGCACAACCTCGTAACCCCACTATCGCGTAGGGGGCATGAATGTTCTGTGAAAAAATGACTTATTTTATTCTCATCAGGCGACCGGAAGCTCGATGCGAAAAATACTTCCCTTCCCGACTTCGCTCTCGACACTAATAGTTCCTCCGTGCCGCGTAACAATTTCTTTTACAATAGCGAGCCCGAGACCATAACTGCTTTTCCGTTCTGTTCGCGACACATCCGCTTTAAAGAACGGATCGAATATGTGCCGAATATCCTTATCCGAAATTCCAATCCCGGTATCTTCGACCGAAAAAATTGCTTTTCCGTTCGTTCGATGCGCCCGGACCAATATGCGCCCGCCTTTGCCCGTATATACGATGGCATTCTTGATGATATTCACCGCCATCTCTTCAAGCGCCGTCCTGTTCCCTTTTATATATACATCGTCAAGCTCGGTACCAAAAAGAATATCTTTTCTGCGCGCGACATCCTGAAGTATTTCCACTCGCGTACGCACAATATCCGCAAGATTCACCTGCTCATATGAATTACGGGAACCGCTCACGCCTATCTGCGCAACGGCCAAAAGACGATTGATGATATTCGACATCCGGTCGACTTCCTCAAGATTACTTTTAATGGAAGCGACGGCCTCCTCCTTGCTGGTGGCGCCCTCATCCATGAGCACCAATTCCGAACTTGTTTTCATGACGGAAAGGGGCGTGCGCAACTCATGCGATGCGTCCGCGATAAACCGCTCCTGCATGGCCATGGCGTCGCGAATGGGACGCAACGCCCGTCCCGCAAGAAGATAGCTGCCGACTCCGGTCGCCCACACCACCAAAAAAACAGCGAACTGCGTATCCGGATGATCATAAAAATTACCGAGCGCATTCAGGAACGATTTCCGGGTACGTTCCTCCAAGACCACGTCGTCATATACGTATATGGCCCGGATAATATCTTCGTGATGATTCCGCTGATCGATAAACCAGGCGGTAAAAAGAAGCGCCGCGGCAATAAGCACATACACCGCGCTCATTTTGAGCCGCATGACGAAAAAAACGTCATGCCTTAATCCGGTAGCCCACACCGTGAACAGTTTCCAATAATTTTTTTTCATAATCAGCATCTAGTTTCTTGCGCAGATTCTTAATATGCACATCCACCACGTTGCTTAACGAACCAGACACAAAATCCCATACGTGATCGACTATTTCTTCACGACTTAACACCTGGTTCGGATGACGCATAAAATACTCGAGCAACGAGAACTCTTTCAACGACAGGGTGATCGCGCGCCCCGACCGGGTAACTTCGTGGTTGACCGTATTTAAAAGAAGATCGCCAACGCGCAGTTCAACCGGCATGAGCTGTTCCGGTCTCCGCAAAAGCGCGCGTACGCGCGCGGTAAGCTCGGGAAACGAGAATGGTTTTATCAAATAATCGTCCGCGCCGAGATTCAAAAGCATCACCTTGTCGGCGGTTGCCTGACGCGCCGTTAGTATAAGTATGGGTATTTTCAGCCCCTGTTTCCGCACCGCTTCGCATATCTCGAACCCGTCTTTCCCCGGCAGCATAAGGTCAAGGATCACAAGATCATAGTCGTTGTGGTATAGCTGAATGCGCCTCAGCCCCGCTTCCCCGTCTAAAACATAATCGGCGGTAAAACCCTCTTTTTCGAGGCCTTGTTTTATGCCGGCCGCAAGTTTTTCCTCATCTTCAATAATAAGTATTTTCATATATTTTCAGTATACTCCCCGCACATGAACATTTCATGAAAATGAAAAAAGTCTTCCCCCGCATGCAAAAACCGCCATACGAAACCGCGCGGGAACATATCCTAAAAACTAGTTCGCGAACGGATTTCCGTACACATACAGCGCAAAAACGGCATGAAGGAAGACGGACACGAAGAAAAAATACCAGTACCAGCAATGGCGCCGATAAAACGCCCGATACCACGCGGTGCCCCATAGCGGCTTCAGCCACCGCGTTCCGGGCAGACAGCGGCATGAGAAAAACACCAGCAAAAGACCCGCAATATTTAAAATTCCGAGGATATAAACGGCCTTTGCAAGAAAAAGAGAGTTCATATGCTTATTGCCCATTATACTATGCGTCCCAAAAACAGAAAAAACGCCCCGGATATTCGGGGCGTCTGTTCACTATATGTGCTCTTCAAGCTTTTTCTTAAAGGCTTGTTTGGACATGGCGCCCATGAATCGCCCCGCCTCGGCTCCGTTCTTGAAAACACCGAATGTGGGAATGGACATGACACCGTATGTTTGGGCGGTAACCATGTTCTCATCAACGTTCACTTTCGCGAACGTAACCGTACCCGCATATTCTTGGGCAAGCTCTTCGATAACGGGGGCCATAAAGCGGCACGGCCCGCACCAGGCGGCCCAAAAATCAACAACGACGGGCGTGCTTGATTTAAGCACTTCCTGCTCGAACGTTGCGTCTGTTACCTCAATTGGCTTGGTTGCCATATTATTTCCTTTCTTAAACAGAACTATTCGTTCTTAGTATCGCATATGCGCCCCGGCAAAGACAACTGTGGAGCGCTTGCGCGCCCGCGCCCGATTTGGTTAAATACCGGCACATGTTCCCCTATTCCTGGAGGCTCCGCAATGAGCGCACGGCGTTCGCGCCGAAAGTTTCTCTGCGTCGACTGCTCGGTCGATACCGGAAAACTGGGCGAGTTCTATTTCCTCAAAACGCCGCTGTGGCTCTCGGTGATGCCCGGCGGAAACGGCATGCTCTGCGTTGGGTGTCTTGAGAACCGCCTTGGCCGGCGGCTCACCCCGTCGGATTTTGCTTCCAACATTTACATCAACGCTCCGGGTTTCGGCGCAAAAAGCCACCGGCTTCTGTCGCGCCTTGTTGAGAACTTAGGACGTATAATCCGCTCTTTGCTCACTGAATATAAATACCGCCATGCTGTCGCGCACGGCGGTTTTTTTATTTTCTATCCTGCCATTTCCAAACCAAACGGATGGCGGCGGTCACTACAAGAGACGTGATAATAAGGGAAAGCCCGTATAAAAGGATAAACGCAATAAAGTCGCCTCGCGTTGCCGCAAACATCCCGCAGGCAAACAACAACGACAAAAGCAACCAGATTTTTATTTGCCGCGCGCGATGAGCCGATGAAACAACGCACCCACGCAACTGCGCCCGCTTCCGGGTAACAAGGGAAAGCCCCACGACATAGCAAATAAAAAATACGGTACTTATTCCCACGAATGACCGCCTTTCGCAATGAACTATGCGTTTCAAAGAGCATATCACTTATGTGCCGGGGGTCAAATGAAAAAACAGCTCTTTTTCAAAAGCTGTTCTGTATTTTTATCTCCAGTTGAGGCGCCTGATCAAGGACGCCAAACGCTTCATTTGAAGTTCGGATGGCGTGAAGTTTTTTCTGCCGGATTCGCCGCGCGCCGTTGTGGTCTGAATGCTTCCATACCAACCCGCACCCGCCATATCGTTAAGCGGACCATACGTATACACAACTATTTGCTTCCACCCGGTAACTTTTTGTCGCTCAATACGTATCTCAAGCTCGCCGTCCCAATGCTGAATAAGCTTATATTGTACGACGCCCGCCGTGGCGTGCGCGGGTCCGCCCCGTCCACCCACAACGGTTTTTCGCGCCTCAATAACCGCGTCTCGCAACAGCCCCGTAGCGTCCATGCCTCAAACCTCACAAATAAAAAGTGCTGCCCCAAGCGTAACGTTCAACTCCGCGGGACGCAAGAATATACACCGATAACCCAACGGATCAGGCGGCCGGCATAAAAAGATAGAATGTCGTTCCTCTCCCGGCTTCGGACATGAACCCCACGGCCCCGCCATGCGTCTCTAATATATGCTTGGCAATATAGAGAGCAAGTCCCGTTCCGTTGGGAGAAATATTTTTGGCAGAATCTCCGCGGAAAAATTTTTCAAAAACACGCGCCTGCTCTTTTTGCTCAATACCCACACCCTCATCTTTCACGGTCATTATCATCCCTTCTTTTCCGTCACGTCCCTCGGGCTTCAATACGATCGTAACTGTACCGCCCTTGGGGCTGTACTCTATCGCGTTGCGGATAATGGCGCCCGCCGCGCGCTGGATACGCTGTTTGTCCAGCACGAACATGGGAGGCTCCTCCCCTATTTGCCGGATATTCAATACGCAATTTTTCAGCGTCGCGAATTGACGATAATCCCTCACGACTTCAGCAATGACTTCTGCGAACGATTCGGGGTGTTTTTGTAATACGAAATTCCCTTTCTCTATCGCCATGAGGTCAAACAAGTCCTCAAGAACACTGCTGAGAAATCGGGAGCTTGCGTTTATGGAAAACAAATAATCGCCGCGTGTTTCCTGCTCGGGAGACGCCGCTATTTGATTGAGCGATTCTGCCAGAAGCTCGGCATTCCACCGTATGGTCAGAAGCGGCGTGCGGAATTGATGGGAAACGACCGAAATAAATTCATTCTGCGATTTCGATGCGTGTTGGATATCGGACAAAAGATGTCCTTGCTCTTCCCACAGCCTCACATTAACCAATACGGTCGCGATATCATCGGTAAGCAGCTCAAGAAGCTCTATCTCTTCTTTGGAGTAGGCATCAAGCGCCGGCTGCGGGCCCAAAACAAGAGCCCCCAACAATTGTTCCTGTTTTATCACGGGAATATAAGCACCGGCCTCCAGCCCCTTGAGCGCAGCGCCAAGCACCGGAGCTTTTTCCTCATCGGCAATAAGCGTTTCCGTCCAAAGCGGATTTTCCCTTAAAACCGCAAGGAACGCAGAAAGCCGGGTGGGATCAAACCCCCTCGCCGCAATAGTGTCCCATGCGCCCCGTGGCGTCCGGTATAAGATCGCAACCTCGTTAATGGGAACAACGCCCGGAATAGTCTTCAATAATACATTTCCCAATTCCTCATATGTGCGGGCGCTCGTACCGCTCTCGTGGAACGTCTCCATGGCGGTTTCGGCGCCTAGCAGCTGCGGGAAAAGGCGCTTTTGAACACCGCGGAAAACAAACCGCTCAAATGGACGAAGCATCAAAAAAACAATAGTAGCGAGTATGGTTGCCGCAAGTAGGAACGGAAAATCCGGCCATGACCCCAACATAGCAAATCGCATAAACGCGATCGGTGTGGTAACAACGGCGCCCAACAAAATAAAAATAACAACGGATTCTATTGCCCGCCCGGCTATCGTTCGCACATCAACAAGACGGGAGCGTATACCGGACCACAATATGCCGATCAAAATAAGACTTGAAAGCAGCGGAGTAAATACGTTGAGTTGGTAAAACCCGAATGTGGGCAGAATAATACCGATAAATATCATGGTGAACAAAAAAGTTCCCATCCAGAAAAATATATGGGTCATGCGGAGGCGCTGCAGGCCCCGGGCACGATGCCATCGCAGAAACATATGGCTGAGCGCATATCCCAACGTAATTACCGCATACGTGAGCGCAAAGGGAAGAAGTGGGCCGGGCGTTCGCACGGGATTGCCTTCGGCGGATATGACCGCCGTACGGAACAATAGCCCGAACGGCAATAACAACAAAAAGAAAAGATCGGGAATAAAAATAAAAAAGAACCGTTTGGTAAGTTTTACCGCCGGCGGAAAAAGCTCAACGAACAGCAAAAGACCCGGAACCATGAGCGCCAAAGAAAACCCTATCGGAAGGATAGAAAAGAAAAAATTCGGCACGCGCGGCAAAATAAGCAACGAGATGTTGAAGCCCGCCTGACCCAATGAAAAAGCCGCGAGCGCCCAGTTAAAAAGGCGACGCGGCGATTTTGCTATGGCATAGAAACCAAATGCGATAAGGAGAAGAGACGCCGCAAGGCCGATAATTTCATGTAATTGCATACGTTGTAATTATTTTTGTGCGATCAAAAACTTGTTTTTGATGTTCCCCCCAAGGAACACGTCATCACCCTGGCGGACCAATTCAATAACGGGGGTTGCTTCTTCCGGATTCCCGCTTATGGCGGAACGAAATTCCGAGTTTATGGATGCAAGCGCATCAACAAGCGTACGCCCAATGCGGGTCTCCATGGCGGCATCCGGTTCATAGTCCTTGCGGATCTCAACCCGGATAACCAGACGCCCATGAGACTCACCGGCACCGCGCTTCTCCATCGTGAATAGCCCGGTTACCAAATCCCGTATGCGCTCGTCTTCAAGTGCGGCCGCAACATGGTCAACGAATACATTTGCGCCCGCAACCTTCAGCGCATCCTGCCTGCCAAACACGTACAAGAACGGGAAGGGCTGCAGTGGCATGTCCGCATACCCGAATGTATCGGCGAGAATTTTCGGGGTAAGCCCGAAATCTCCGATAATTTCAAGCGCTCGCGTAAACGGAATAATTCCGCCGCGATCATGTATATCATAACGTATAACGGGCACGCTTGACCAACGCGTAAACAGGAATCCGTCTTCATGCGGCTCAAGATACGCGTTCATGGGCGCGCACTGGACCAGGGACGGAAGCGGGGCAGCCGTTCCAAACAGCGCTTCGGCAAGACGCGGATTTTCGGCCGCGGCGCGCCGGATAGCAACCGACAAACGGGTTTCGGGCGTCACGATACCGTCACTTGACGCATACAACGACCACACGCGCTCAAGACTGCCGGCATCAAGCGAAAAGCCGGCTTTCTCCGCAAAATCTTCGCGGAGCGATTCGGATACGAGCTCGCCGCCCATAACAAAACTTATGTTGTAGCGCTTCCAATCCAGGCCGCGGCGTTCGCCCTCGTCCATAAGCTTCTTCAGGAAAGGCGGATAGCCGCACAAAAGCACCTGGTCAAAAAGCGGTCCAAGGTCGCGTATAGCTCCCAACGCGTCTTCAAGATTCAAGCCGGGCGTTACGGAAACAACTTTGTAGTGTTTCTTGTCCTCGGCCATATCATCGAAAAGACGCAGTACGGAGCGCCCCGCAGACCACATACCAAGCGCAAGCGTATTCACCACAAGCGTGTGCTTGTAGCGCAAATGGAACATGTCGGCAATAAGTCCGCCGACAATACCCACCATGCGCTCAAGCTCAATGCTCTCCTGCGGCCAGTATGTTACGTGCCCGGAAGAGCCGGAACTTGAGAACACCGTAAAGCTTCGGTCACGGAATGAGCCGCCCGACACGCGATCTGCAAGCGGATAGCGCCTCAAGTAGGCCGCCTTATCCATTATGGGAACACGCGTTCGGAAATCATCCAAGGTCCGGATATCGGCCGCGTTAATACCGCGCTCCTCAAGGAACATCGCGTAAGCCGGCACTTCTTTTGCCGCACGCCGGAACGTCTTGAGAGCGCGCTTCTCCCCTATCCGCTCAAAAAATGAGGGCGGGAGATACCGCATCATGGCACCGCTAACGGCAGGAGACGTAAGTATCTTCTGTATGTCCATTTGTTCTTCTCCTTATCGTTTTTTCAAACAACAGCGTCTGAAATACCATAGCGTTTATTGCGGTCAAAAGGCAAGGTAAAGGATATTCCTGAAAAAAACGCCCGTATAAAAAATCCGTCCCGCAGGGACGGATATATTTTTTTATTTATTCCCGGAATGCTCGTCAGCGATAACCGAAATGCGGTTCCGCTCGGCGTCGGTAATGTCACGCTCGGTACCGTCGGCTTCACAAACTTTTCCGCCGATATTCACACTCACCCATCCGGAATCGTATACGACACCGGCATCGCCCAAGGGCAGCCATCTGCGCTTCCCGTCCACTATCATGAGATAGCGGGGAAACCCGCTTTGCGCGGCGTTCGCGACGCTTGCACGCGCGGCGTCTATCGCGTGAATAACGGGCCAGGAGGCATCGGCGCTCTCGCTATGAAGGGGACACCCCAGAACAATATGGTGCGGCGGGTCGCAATATCCGTAATTTTCGTTGTGCGGACACTCAAACGACACGAGGCCCTGGGGAAGCCGCGCAACAAGCGTTCGGTTTTCCCGGGAAACGACCTCGAAAGAAATACCAACTTTCTGCAATTCCCGCTCAACATACGTTGCCACGAGCGCCACCTTTTTGCGGTTGAAAGAACTCACAAAGAGCATATCGCGGAAATATATCCGTGTCGATGGGGTCACCCGAGGGGCGAAAAAAGCGCCGCGCCGGCAAAGATACAATATTCCGGGCAACACAACACATTAAAAGATAAAAGCCGCTCTTTTTAGAGCGACTTGGCATATTTCATCATTTGATAGAGACCGCTTTCCCAATGGTTTTCCCACCGGTTGCCGATCGCTTCGCGCACGAGAGATTGGTGATGTGCGGGCAAACAACCCGCCACATCTTTCCCGTCGAGAAGCTCTCTCAGGCGCGCCACGAACAGCGCCCGCGATTCCGCATTCAATAGTCCCGGCGGAAAATCATAGCAGAACGCATCCTCGAGCGCAGAGAGGTCTCCGTAACGGATAAGCACAACCGGCTCGGATACGACCAGTATTTCCCGGCTCCCGCCGTAGAATCCCGCGAAACGCTGATAAATCCTCACATGCGCGGGCGAACGATGGATTGGCTTCGTCGCCGCACAGGGAACAAGATATACCGATTCCCGCGCGCTCAAATAGGAGCGCATGAAACGGTAATACCAGTCATAGTTGTGGAACGCCGCAACCCCATCCGCAGATATCTCAACCCGCGGTGGAACAAACGTATCGGGCGCGCGCGGTTTCTTTCGATTCACTGTCCGCATTCTCCGTTATCAAGAACGTGCCACTGTTATAATATAATTTTTTATATAAAACAAGGATTAACTGCGCGCTCCCCAAAGCTAAAAATAAAACGCCTTTTCTGTAAGGCATTTTTGTTGGGGTGGGCAATGGGACTCGAACCCACAGCCTTCGGTGCCACAGACCGATGCTCTAACCATTGAGCTATGCCCACCATGAAACGGGAAGGGAAATGTTGCATGTTTCTTTTTTTCGCGTTTTCCCCTTCGCACACTCTATCACCAGTTGTCTTTGCGGCGCAACTCTTTTGTTTCGGCGCGTTTGCGCTTCTCGCTGAGACGCGCGTTCCTTGCCGAGCGCGGAACTTTTGTCGGGATACGTTCTTTTTCCCGCTGGTGCGCTTCCTCAAGCCGCGCAAACAACCGCTCCTGCGCCAAACGCAAATTATCGTTCTGTGTGCGCTCCTGCGTGGATTCCACCAAAAACTCTCCGTTCTTGGTGACGCCGCCGGGATATATTTCCTGCAGGCGCGCAAGAAGTTCGGGGTCGGTAATGGTCGCGCGCAAACGCACGCCGGTCTCAACCTTATTCACATTTTGTCCGCCCTTGCCACCGGAACGGAAAAATTCTTCCCGTATCTCCCCCACTCCCGCGGGGGTCTGCGGAACTTCTTCATTCTCGGGATTTGGCATGAACTGTTCTCGTGGCATGAAAATATTAAACTACGCTGATGCGTTTTCGGCATCCTCTTTAAACAGGCGCGCCTTTGCTTCATCGCGCTCATCCGGAGTTAAACGGTAATCCTGCAATAGTTGGGACAATACCCTGCCGACCTCGCCGTTGTCCGGCACCCGCCCCCCTGAACGCAGCGCCTCCACTATCTTTGTGGAATCATCCGCAAGAAGGAGTTCTTTGGGATCCGTCCATTGCTCTTCCAGCCGGTCTGCCAGGCGATGCCGTATTATGGCGAGCGTCTCATCGTTTATCCGCGCACCTTCCGGAAAAGACAAGATAAGCTGCGCCTCGGTCGCAATGTCTTCGCCTGTTTCCGATTCCGAAAACCTTTTGAAAGGATATTCGTGTCTCATAGATTTATAATTTTGCGCAGTATTCTTGAATTAGCCCGAACGCACTTTTCCGAAAAAATCCCCGCGCGAAAATTCGGAAAGGCGGCGGAGCCGCACCGCTAACAATTTCAAGTTTTTCTTTGGCGGCATTCAATCTAAGAATTCGCAAAACAAATACAAAATTATGAAAACAAAACTATTTTTTATTCGGGTCGTAATCAGTTTGATAACCAGGATTTTCTCCGGGGCGGAGTTTGTTTGGATATTGAATATCCGTTTTCATATCATGAGTAACTTTTTTGAAAAACTTAAAGACATCATAGGGGCTGGTAATGTTTCTAAGAGTATAGGGTTTTTGGGCTGCACCTCGGCGGGTATATGTGAACGAGCCAGCAGTAGATACCAAAATACTCCCAGTATTACCACCACCAAACAATTTATCAAAAACTCCAACATTTACTTCCGCATTGGTAATTTGATCAAAATCAATCATTTCAAAATCCCGACCAATCCACCCCTTTTGCAGAATTACTCTTTTGTCGGTAATCGCATAGTAAGTGTGTTTGAACACAAGTATTTGGTAAATCGGGATTCCAAATACCAAACCAATTCCAACCCAAAAATGCGGGAGGAGTAAAATACCAAAACCAACTATGTGTGAACCAAACAAAATATCATACACAGCAAATCCAATGAATGGTATTAGAAAAACCATCCAAAACAAACCAAAAATGGTGGTAATAATTGAACCGCCGAAGAGGAAAGGCCAAAAACTTGGTGTTCCCTCCCAAAAGACCTTTTCGTTTTGGTCCAAAACTTTGTCTAATTCTCTCATAGTTTTATTTGGTAATGTTAATAATTATAGCAGATTGATTCAAAAGATTAAAAATTTTTCTTCCCCCAAAATGCGAAATCGTGAATTCGTTTTTACCCTCAAAAGTGAATGCAAATTAGTCGCCGAGCGAAGCGAGGCGAACCAAAACTCTTTGACTTTTCTTATATGGCGCCCCCGGGAGGAATCGAACCCCCATCAGCGGCTTAGAAGTCCGCGGTTCTATCCATTGAACTACGGGGGCAGGGGTTATTCTGTCTTATCTCATGTTCACCACCTTATCAATGTCAGCGGCGGGTAATAACGCGTATCTCGCCGAAAGGCACGAAATGACGCTCGCCCGCCTGACTTCTCAGCGTCACTCCGCGAAGATCAAAGTCCTCGATAACGCCCTCAACCCCGCCGACAGCAACCATATCGCCTTTGCGAAAACGGTTTTCCGCAAGCAACACCATCCCTGAAATAACGTCACGGACCAGGAGCTGGGCCGCAAACCCTATCGCAAGGCCGGTAATACCCGCGCCCGCAAGGATGGGGCCGATATCGAAACCGAACCGCGGCAACACGGTCAACGCAACGATGATGAAAAAACCGACGCGCGCAAGACGAACAAAAACATGCGCGAAGAGGGATTCGGTCTTCTGCCGCATCCCCTCGCCCAACGTGCGAAGCGCAATATGAACAATGCGCGCGACAAATATCGTCGTTATCTTATATGCGATAAGGAGCAAAATAACATCAACCGCAAGAGTGAACCCCTCGGCTTTGAGCCACGCGAGAATATTAATTGTGGGAAAAATATCGTCCGGCATAATTCTTATAAACTCATATTACTCAAACGGATTTCTAATATCAAACGGCGGGAGCGCCGCATTAAAATCGGCTTGCCGCTGCTCGATATACGTCTTTGCGTCATTTAAACTTTTGGCCGGAATGGTCTGCGTTTTCACATCCACGGTCGGCTGATAATTAGATGTCGTCCAGGCGTAATGCCAAAACGCATACAGACCCGCAACAAAAAGCGCTATGAACCCCACTATCAGGATCTCCCCCGCGTGCGCAATGAAAAATTGCCCCAGCGCCTCCCGCGATATGCTTATGTTTTTTACCGATTTGAATGAGGGCATATTTTTATTCTTCTTGCGATACGATCTCCGATGAAACCGCCTCTTCCTTGGGCGGCAGATATAATTTAAACGATATGGTGCCGAACAGGCGCGTTGCGACATCCTGCACAGCGCTGCCTTGCACCGCAAGATTAAACCCGTCTATGGCGCTGAATTTCGGAAGTTGTTCCAGGCGGCGCATAAAATTCATGATATCCCCGAACGAACCTTCAACGCCCAGCGTCAGTCCCGTGGCGGCTTCCCCGGAAAATGCCGGATCGGTACGCAGCACAATGTGATAGGCGCCCGCCAAATTTTCTATATCGCCCAGTATTTTTGTAAGCTCCCGGTCCTCGATAACGAATGACGCCCGCAACCCGTCCAGATCGTTTTGCACATGAGTCACTTCCTGGTCCACTTCCCTGCTCGCACGAAACCTCTCTTCGCCGGTTGCCCGCTGAAGCATAGCCTCTTTCAGTTCCTGCGATGCTTTATGCGTCAGGAAAAATAACGGGACAATAACGCCGCCGATAACCAATACCAAAACGCCAATGCCGATAGTTGCGGTTATCAGGAATCGTTCCCTGGATGATTTAAATCGTTCAAGCAGCATATGGTTATTTCAAAACAACCGAAAATTGACACGTAATGGAGCTTTGCGGAATAACGCACGTGCGGGGGTAATCGACGCGCGCAACGAACGGCAGCTTCTCAAGAGCTTCCTTTGTGCTCAAAACGCCCTCGCGCTGAGGAACAAGCACCTTCATTGAAAAATTCTTCTGCGCCACGGACCCATACATATCAAGCAGGCGTATATCCGGTGGCAATACGGCAAAAATATCTTTTACGATGCCGCTCCAACGGAAATCATCTGCGGCTATTTCCGCAACGGCCCGTATAAATGCGATGGCCGTATTAACGCGCTGTTTTGCCGCTTCGCTCTCGCGCACTTTACTGAGACGCTCTACCTGCTCGATATTGCTTGCAACGCCCCCTTTTATGCTTTCCAGATACAATACGCTTGTGCTCAAAAATACAATAGGAACAAGAAGCATAATGAACGCCGCGACCGCAAAACGGATCATGAACCGCGTAAGCAACTCGTACCGCAGCTCCTCCTGGGCCGTAAATGAATTGAGATTTATAAGTCGCTCGTTCTTCATAGAACTGTTTTTGATTTTCTCATCCCAAGACCAATGGCTGTCGTATACGAAAGCGGGTCAAACGGAACAGCGGCTTTCCCGACGGCAACACCCGCTGTTATATTCACAAGCGGGTCGGCCCGCTGGACCGATACCTTCAGCGCGGCTGATAAATATTCCGGCAACCCCATAAGATTCGCACCGCCTCCGCTCAAGAAAATGCGGGATATTCCCGCGGCTCCCACATGGCTCGACAACGCCACCGACGGGTCGATGTCCCGACCCACAAGTATCTCTCCGCGCGACACGGGCCGAAAATCGAATGTTCCCATTGTTTTGTCAGGAGTCTTTACCGCAAGCGTCCATACCTGATGCTCGTGAAAAGAATGCGATGCGTAGAAAGAAAGATATCCGCGTATCTGCTCCACAAGATCGGCCAGAGGCGCCTCAAGAACTTTGAAGGCCTTGTGCCCTTCTCCCTCCTGCGAGATGCCGTGTTCTCTTTTTTTCTGTTCGGCCTCGGCGCGCGTAACCTTAAACGCGGACGCAATAAGATCGGTGAAGGAACCGGCCGCCGTAACAACGGAAGCCGTTACACGAATAGTTGTTCCGGAAACAATGGTAAGCGTTGTATGCGTTTCGCCCAAGTCAACGAGCAATAGGGGCGAATAGCTGATTCGGGAACGCAGCGCCGCACGCGCTATAGCAAAAGATTCCGGCTCAAACACAACAGGAAGAAGCCCGGCGGTCTTTAAAAGCTCTTCATATTCGTCGACTACTTCTTTGGGCGTTGCCGCCACCAGCACATCGAAATGTTTTACATGCTCGTCACCTTTTCCCGCGCCGGTATCCGGCCGGGTAATTATTTGCCAGTCAAAATATACTTCATCCATCGATAAGGGAATATTCCCTTCCGTCTCCGAAGAAACGGCCTCGAATAACTCCGCCTCCGGCATCGGCGGCAACTGCACAACGCGCACGAAACACTGTTCTTCGGGTAACGCGATGACCGCCGCATTCGTCTTAATACTTTGACCGTGTGCTTTTGCGATACCCTCACGGATCGCCGACGCGAGTTTTTCTTTATTGATAACGCGCCCGTCCTCCATGAGCCCGGCCTCAAACGGGAACGTGTTGTGGGAAACCAAACGCCCCGCCTCTCCCCTTTTCCCGGTACCCTGTATCATTGCCAATTTCACCGAGTGATCGGATATGTCCAAACCGAACGAATCAAGTGTGGGATAAACGAAATTAAACATATCAATACTTCCTTATTATAACTCCTTCCAGGAAATGATGGACCATCCTCCCGACGGTCCGGATGAGAACTGCGAATTTGCGAGCCCTGCCGTGTAATTAATAGTAACTCCCTGGGCCAACGTCATTCCGTATCCCGTTGCTTCCTGAGCCGAGGCGTTATTCGAAAAATCAATGCGTCCGTCAGTAGCATAATAAATAACACCGGTCGACGTGTTTCCCACAGAAAGCACCGTATTGTTAGGGTCAACCTTATCGGTGAGCAACATTACAAAACTTCCCGGCTGGCCGGAGCCCTGGAACGTGCATGTGTTTGCAACATTAATCATCCCATCGCTCAGGAGCACTCCGGAATTCGCACCGTATCCGGAATCAAGTTGCACAATGCACCCGTTCGCAAATGTAACGGAGCCCGCCACCCAGATATTTCCGGTAATATTGAGGGTGGCGTTGGTGGAAAATGTCACATTGCCGGTTATTTTCTTGGGACCAAGACTTAGCGTGTCGGATACATTCAAATTTCCCTGCGCATCGCATTGCGGCTGTATGCACGTTCCGCCGTTTGCCGCTTCGGTTTTCCACTGGGTGAGCGTTGCTGCGGAAATCGGCAGGGCGACATGCGGCGGGTCATCGGGTGGCGTTGTCGGCGTTGTTTGCGTGCCTCCCACAGTACAATCTGTTTTTGTATTATACGAAGCGTTGCCGCCGATGGCGCAACCGGAAATAGAATCTGCAACAACATTCCCTCCCACATTAGTATCTACCAGTGTGAACGCGTTTGCGTTACCGCCGATATCCGCAGAATCAATGGTGTGCGCGCTCGCATTCCCGTCCACATCGACAGAATACAGTTGGTGATCGGTCCCGCCCATGTACACTTTAAAATCAAGATCGCCCCCGACAGCAGACCAATTACCTTGTGACCAGTCGGCGCTTTTCTGTCCTGCCCCACTCGCATATCCCCCGGGAGAATCCCCTCCCCACACCAAATAATTCGAGGCGTCGGAGACCGCATCGATAAGCAACCAATACGGCGTACCCGCAGTAAGTGAAGGAGTAGTAGAAAAACTCACCGTAAGCCAGCCGTAGGAGCCGGTTACCTGGGAAGCGTTCAGTGTCCCGCCGGCAATACTTGTTGTGCTGGGAACACCGCTGTTATTCGTCACTATGCGCACCGTCGCGTTGGCCGGACTGCCAACTTTCTTGAGATATATATCCGCTTTCACGACACGCTGCGTTGCGGCGGGAACAAAACTTTGTGCCAGGTCTACTGAAAAATCGGGGGGCGAGCAGGCGGCGCTTCCGCATTTTATGAACCGCAAATCGCCGTTATCGATATCGTAAAAAATTATCCTTGCAAAATTATCCGAAGACGAAACGCGGATAAACGTATAATCGCCACCAGCGCCGGCGGAATCGGGAGTTGAAATATTACTTGCCGAACAGTCGACATCGGCGCATTGCGCATATTTCACAGCCCCGTTCGTTCCATCGTAATAACTGATGCGGGCGAAACCATCCGCGCCAAGCGCAATGGAATTATATCGCCCGACATCACCTACGGAATCCACCGTTGTTGTGTTTTTTGCGGAACAATCCGCGTTCGTACAGCGGGCAAATTTCACATTATCGTTCGAATCATCGAAATAACTGATGCGAGCAAACCCATCTGCTCCGATCGCCACCGATGTATTCAAATTAATAAGACCGCCGGAATCAACCGTAATTGCGACCGGCGTCGTGCAATCGTCATCCGTACACTGGATAAATTTAAGGTCATCGTTCGTTTCATCAATATAGCTGATGCGGGCAAAACCGTCCGCGCCAAGCGCCAGCGACGTGTATTTTCCCGTATCCCCGGCAGAATCAAGTTCGCGGATATTGGCGGAAGAACACGCCGCATTGAGACAACGCGCAAATTTAAGATCACCGTCGTAATAACTGATGCGGGCAAACCCATCTGCGCCAAGCGCCATTGAAGAATATTCGCCCGCGCTTGCCGCATCCACCGTACTGACGCTTTTTGTCGTGCAATCCGCATTCGTACATTGCGCAAACTTCAGATCGTTCCCGGTATTATCGAAATACGATATACGCGCGAACCCGTCGCTTCCGACCGCGATCGCTGTATAGCGATATCCCACATCCCCGCTTGAATCAACGGTAGTGACATTCTTTGCCGAACAATCCGCGTTCGTGCAGCGGGCGAATTTCAGATCTTTATTTGAATTATCGTAATAGCTGATACGGGCGAAACCATCCGCGCCCAACACAAGCGAGCCGTATTGACCGACATCCGCAGAAGAATCCACCGTTGTCACAATGCTTCCAAGGACCGTTCCGGAGGGAAAATCGGTGTTCTGCGCGGTCCACTGCTGGTCCGGTGTCGGAGAAACCCCGATGGCGACAATCGCGTCTCCCGTAATACGGGAATCCTGAACTCCTCCGATGATGTCGCCGTCCGAGTACACGCTTCCGTTAATGGTTGAATTGTTCGCCATCGTTAATCCCCCGTCGCCGACCTGCACTCCATATATAAAATCAGCATCGGTTGTATTCATTGCAATAACAACTTCAAGCGTACGCGTAATATCGCCCGTAGTGCCGACGGCAGTGATAGTGCGCTGATTTCCGTTCACAACGGTCGTTACGGTAACGCTCCCCGCGCCCACCGCAAGAGTAAGCGGGGACGGCGGCGTACCGCCGGCGCGAATGCGGGTAATGACCTCGTCGATGCCCGATTCCGCGGCCGCCAAAGCCGCCGTGGAATTTTTTACGGACCGGACTGAAGAAACTTCCCTGCTAACCACGAACGTAAAGCTGCCCACAATAAATATGGTAATGGCGAGCGACATGAGAATAACAATGATGGAACTGACCCCCCGCCTGCTTATTTTATTTTTTGTGGTAGAAAACATATTTTTAGTAACCTCTCAGCGTGGTGCTCCCGGTCCACGAAAAACTTCTTGAGAGCGGACCGGATGTAAGTGGCGTTCCAACGGCAAGCACGACCCGAATACCTTCTGCGGAACCGGCCGTCAGGCGCGTAACATTAAAATTAGTGACCCGCGTATTGGCGCCGGTAAGCGCGATCGGATTTAAACCCTCCCGCTTTTCATACAAAACGGCGTTATCTACATAATAATCGACATACGTAAATGTTTCATCGGCAGGAGGATTAAGGCCGGTACGGAAAGACACCTGGCTGGCGGACGTCCCGAATGTTGATGTGGGCGTATATATGAGCCGGGCGTGCCTGGCCTCGTTGAACATGCGCTCGAACACCACCGCCGTATCCTGCGACAGCTGTTTTTCGGCCCTGACAACGGCATATCCGCGCATAAGAGCCGACAAGAATACGACCGCGGCCGCGCTCAATATGGCCACAATGCCTATATAGATGACGAACTCAATTAGTGTTGTTCCGGCTTCTTTTTTCATGATCAATTACGCAGCGTATTATTCACATAAAAATCGCTTGTAATACTTTGCTGTGCGTTATACGCGGACCACGAGACTACAACGGTGATGCGACGCGAATTTGCATCCGCAGAACCGCCAACCTGAACCACGTTCCCTCCCGCATCCCGCAACACCTGATGGAACACAACGGTGCGGGTATATAAATTATTAAGCGGCCCCGGATTCGACGAGCTCAACGTCATTGTGTTGCCGGACTGGGTTATATAATATGTTGTCTCGAGCGGAATGGGGGCAATATTCGATGTCCATCCCGCATCGCGTAAAAAACGAATACCGTCTTCGGCCTCCGCGGCAAGAAGTCCCGCGCCCCGCGCATAACGCTCGCTTCTCATAACGCGCGCGCCCGTATTCACAAACTGCATCATGGAAAAAAAGAATGTAGCGGCAATACCAAGCGCAACCACCACCTCAACCAGCGCGAATCCTTTATGCGTGCGCATCATATCACTGATTCGCATACGTTATATTTACTCCCGGCGTTACGGTTCCGGACGCCGAATATGACGCCGCCAGCGTCGCGTCTATGGAAATATCCACCGCTTTTGTATTTTCCATTTTATCGCGATGAACGGATAGGATGGTTGTATTGCCTCCGGGGTTAATAAGATGCGTATGGACACGGATCGCTTGCGTTTCTCCGCCAACAACATACTGGTTGCTCCAATCAAAAACGGAATTGTCGATATTGAAATATGAGGACATCGCTATATTCTGCACCGTATCCGGATTCGGCGGGTCGTGAAACGTTACGGTCAGAGTAATCGCATTGTGTATGGACCAGGGAAGCGTGAAATGCGCATGCCGGGTGTCGATAACGCGCGTTCCTCCAGGCGCCGGCAAAGCTCCGGATACCGCCGTTTCTCCTGATGCCTGGATCGCAATGGTGCTTATTCTCCCTTGCCCGGTCACCTCCAAAGTTCCGTATTGACTCGTTCCGCCGTTGATGCGGGCAAATATCACATCACTTCCGCCGCCATTTAAAGCTATCGTACCGAAAGAGATCCCACCGGCCAAAGCGTATGTTTTATTGCTTGTGTCCAGAGGATTATATGAAGCGCCCCGGAACAAAATATAATCCGTTGTGTCAAAATGCACGCCCCAGGAGAGATTATTCTTGCCTGCGCTGGCATTGGTCCTGGCTTCCGCAATAACAGCCGAAATATTCTGCGCCTCACTGGCAACCTGCGTATCGTTCTTGAGTTTTGCAAGCGAAGCACCCACTGCGGTTCCCACTACCGCAATGATACTGACCACGACCAGCAATTCGATTGCCGTTACTCCGGCGCGCGTATGTCTCATGGCGCTACACCTGATTTTGAATAAGCGTATACATCGGACCAAGTATGGAAACCGCGAACACTCCCACAGCGCCACCGATAACCAACATAAGCAACGGCTCAATGATTGTCGTCAGGTTCTTAAGGGAATTTTCCACCTCGCCTTCATAAAATGTCGCGGTCCTGTTCAACATCTCGCCCAGGCGCCCCGTTTCCTCCCCCACGGCGATCATCTGCACCAGCATGATGGGATAAACATTCGTATATGCGCCCAGAGATGCGCTTAAGAGCTCGCCCTTCTGAACGCGATTCATAGCGTCCAAAAGAGAATTTTTGAACGCACTGTTGCTCATAAGACTGGATGTTATTTCAATGCTCCGCAAAATAGGCACGCCGGACGAAATAAGTGATGACAATGTGCGCGCAATGCGGGCGCTTATTATCTTTCGTATGAGCGGCCCGAATAACGGCGCCCGCATCATGCCAAAATCGATGAGCCGCCGGCTGGACGGCATGGTCCATATAATACGGACAAAAACACTTATCGCGACGATAAGCGCGATGGCGATATACCATTTTTGAACAAGAAAATCACTCAACCAAAAAATGAATTGTGTCGTGGGCGGCAGGGCGACATTGATATCTCCAAATACCGATTTTAATGTCGGTACGACATACATGAAGATAACCACGCCGATAATGAACATCGCGGTCAGAACGACCGCAGGATAGATCAACGCACCGCGCACTTTGCTGATAAGCTCATGTTCGCGCTCCAGCTGATTCGCCACCAATTCAAGGGATTCAACAAGCCGTCCGGACTCTTCGCCCACCGCAACCATATTCACCACAAGTTCCGAAAACGCCTTCGGATGCATTGCCATGGCTTCATTGAGCGCATGTCCCTTCACAACCTCCTGATGCACGGAGCGTATGATCGAACGGAATGTCGAGCTTTTCACCTGTTGCTCCAATATGGTGAGCCCCCGGCTGATATCGACGCCGGCAGAAATAAGAACGGCGAGATACCGTATAAACGTCATTTTCTCAACGAGCGGAACACCGAAAAACGAACTGATAACACGATCGATGGTCCCGGGATGCGTACTTTTTTCACCCTCCTGGTCTGCGGACACAAGAACCAGATTTTTTTCGCGCAGAAGCCGGGCAAGAACATGCTTATCTGCGGCCTCAAAAGAACCCTTTACCGCCGCACCATCCAATTTTCGAGCGACATATTTAAATAATGGCATAGAATTATTCGGTGATAACGCGCAACACTTCTTCAACGCTCGTTGAGCCCTGTGCGGCCTTAATCATTCCGTCTTCAACCATAGTTATCATTCCTTCCTCCTTCGCCTGCCGGAGAATATCATCCGTGGATGCTTTTTCAACGATACGGCGGCGTACGGTTTCGGTGATCGGCAATACCTCATAGATACCGAGACGACCCTTATATCCATCTGGTGATTCCGATGTCGGTTTCGGTTTGCCGAATTCGATACCGGCAAATCCTTTTTCGGAACCGGGAATTTTCCGCGACTGAAATATTTTCAGCATCTCTGCCTGGTCAAACGCGCTACTCCCGAAATGTTTTGCTTCATCGGCGGTAAGATGATATCGCTCATGCTCGGGCGTTAAACGCCGCACAAGACGTTGCGCGATTATAATATTAACGGTGGAAGCGATCAAAAACGGCTCAACACCCATATCTATGAGACGAGGCAGGGCACCGGGCGCGGAATTCGTATGCAGGGTTGATAGAACCAGATGACCGGTAAGCGCGGCGTTTATTGCAAGATCGGCGGTTTCTTTATCACGTATCTCCCCCACCATAATGATGTTGGGGTCTTGGCGAACCAGAGAACGCAAACCATTCGCGAACGTCAATCCTATCTCGGGACGTATCTGGGTTTGGTTCACGCGGGGCATCCTGTATTCAACCGGATCTTCTACCGTGGAAATATTTACGTTCGGCGTATTTAAGATCTCCATCATAGAATACAGTGTTGTTGTTTTTCCCGATCCGGTAGGCCCGGTAACCAATATCATACCAACCGGCTTTCGCATCGATTCATATAAACGGTCAAGCGCATCTCCCTGAAATCCCAGCTCCTCAAGCGTGAGAGCCTTGCTGCTCTCCGCCAAAAGACGCATAACTATTTTTTCGCCGTCAAACACCGGAAGAATAGACACGCGCAGAGAATATTTAAAATCATCGGTCTCAAGTTTGAAACGGCCGTCTTGCGGAAGGCGATGTTCGTCTATTTTAAGATTCGAAAGAATTTTTATACGCGCAACCACCCCCGAATGGACTTGTTTGGGGAGGGTCATGGCGTCATGCAAAATACCGTCGATGCGATAGCGCACAACGACTTCTTTTTCTTGGGGCTCTATATGAATATCGGACGCGCCCTGCAATACGGCGTGCTTCAATAACGTATCTACGATGCGCACGATCGGAAGCTCCTCGGCGGCCTGCTTAAGATCCCCTTCCTCTCCCCCACCCGCCACCTCTGCGCTTGCGCGCACACCGCCTGATTCCTCTTTTATGATATCACCGAACTCCGCCTCGAGACTTTTTTGATACTGCAACAGCAAATGCTTAATAGAAGCGGTTGTCGTAAGGCGCGGCAAAATTTTCAGATGCGCCTTGCGTCTTATGAAATCGATTGTCTGCAAGTCCTCCGGATCCAGCATCGCGACTTCCAAATTCCCCTTGTCTTTCCTGAACGCAATAATATTGTTCTTTCTCGCTATGGCTTCCGGAATAACATGAAGCACGTCGACGGAAACTTCCGTCCCTTCAAGATTAATGAATGGAATACCCAAAATATAGGCCTGCAATTTCAATAACTCCTCTTCGGAAAGAAGTTTTTTCGCGAGGATAATATCGCTTAAGCGCTTTTTACTTGCGCTTGCCTCCTTTTCGGCGGCCGCGATCTCTTCCCGCGGCACCAAACCGCCATCAAGTATAAAAGATTTTAATTGAGAATCCTCAACGCGCATAACAATAAGCGCGCTTTAGGCTTCGCCAAGCGCGGCTTTTACTTTCCGAACGATATCGCTGAGGTCGTAATTTGCCTTAACCAGATATGTCGTTGCTCCCAGTTCAATGGCGCGATCAACATCCGCCGGACTTTCAAGATTGGTAAGAACAAGCACGGGTATAGCGCTTGTTGCGTCATCTGCTTTTAATTCCTTCAGCACGTCGAAACCGGAACGTCTTGGCAAAATAAGATCGAGCAAAATGAGATTGGGATTTTCCTCTTTCGCGATCCGCGCTCCGCTTTCGCCATCAAGAGCACTGACCACTTCGTATCCCTCACGTCGAAGCGCTTCACCGATGGTGCGCTGCAACGCCTGTTCATCTTCAACGAATAATATTTTTTTCATAATATGATTTATTTATTCGGATACCTCGACACAAGGATCCGTCGCTTCTTAAATTATATTTGTTTCGGGGGTAATAGGCACCGTAAACCAGAACGAGCTCCCCTTGCCGACCGCTGATTTAAAATCTATCTTTCCGCCGCCGGCCTCCAGGACTTTTTTAACAATAAACAGCGAGAGGCCCGTACCGGCAGGAGATAATGTATAAATATTCGAGCCGCGATAGAATTTCTGAAAGATATCTTTCTGCTCATCTGCCGGAATGCCCACGCCCTGATCCGCGACCTCCACCGCTCCGCTCCCATTCTTTGCGGAAACCGTTACCCGTATGACCCCCTTCACCCCGGTATAGCGTATGGCATTATCCAGGATTTCCTGAACTATGAACCGCAACTGTTCCGGATCGAATTTCACGAGGAGTTTTTTGTCGGGAATGGAAACAATAATATCTATATTCGATGCCCGGGCGAACATTGCCGCCTCGTCGGTGATCTCTTTTACCACCTCGCTGAGGGACACCTCCCGCTTCCGCTGTTTGAACGTATTTGTTTCGATGCGCGCGACCTGAAGGAGAGAATATACCAATTTATTCATGCGGGCATTCGACGATTCAATGATCCGCAGGTTCTCAACGACTTCCTGAGGCAAACTTACCGAAAGATCCGACAACAGAAGATCGGTTGCCCAACGGGATGCCGTCAATGGTGAACGCAACTGGTGAGACGTAATATTGATAAATTCGCTCTTCAACCGGCTCGTCTCCGCAATGTTTTCCGTCGCAAGCAAAATTATATAACTTTGAATGAGCAGAACGCCCGCAATGACTACCGCAACAAGCGCCGCCATTTCCGGCTCAGTGCGCACAACAAGAAAAAAATACGTGGCAACTATGGCCGCAATTATAACGCCGCCCATCACAATGAACACAAGCCGCGGGCATTGCCATAGGGGGACCCGCAATTTGCGGCATTGTCCCAAAACATCAAGTTCTTCCTTTAAATATGTAAGGAGTGCGGCTCCTGAAACAGTGGCCATATATGCGCGCCCGAGGAGCCGGCCCAAAAAGAAATTCTTTTTGAACGACCTTCTGGCAACGTTGCAAAGGCTCTATAATAGATAAGCGGTTTTCCTTGTGTTTTCCGCTTATAATATCTATATTATAGCATATTTCCCGCGCGACGTTTTGAGGTCCTGTGTGGCCGCTTTTCCCTGAAAGAACCGGCGTTGGGCACGGTAACATAGTAGTGAAATCGGGGTGTCGTATACCGGTAGTACGCGTGCTTTGGGAGCACGTAGACTGGGTTCAATTCCCAGCACCCCGACATTATTCCGCAACGCAAAATTATTATTCTTGCGTTTTTTTATTACCGTGGTAAGACAAAAGCACCTACCCGAACTTTGAGGGATTGCCGTGGATCCGTCGACGCAAACCGCGATCAAAGAATTAGAGCTGATGCTCCCTCTCGCCTGGTCACGCGCAACAAGCGCGGACCCGCCGGGATGGACGCGGAAAAATCCCGCGTGGGGACAATGCGCCGTTACGGCACTTCTGGTCCAAGACGTCTGCGGCGGGATACTCGTCCGGACGAACGCGTATACACCGGGAAGCGACGTCCCCATCGGGCATTATTTTGTCCAAATGTGGGACGGCACCTGCGTAGATCTCACGCGGAGCCAGTTCCCTGAAGGAACAACGTTTTCAGAAAAAACAGAAAGGCGATCACGAGAATACGTGTTAGACCCAAAATTCTCAACGCGTAAACGCTATCGCCTTCTGAAGCGCCGGCTTGCAAAAGCACGGAAAATAAAGCCTCTCTTTTAGAGGGGCTTATTGATTACTCGCCGCAAAGAACATAAACTGGTTAGAGAATAAACCGCGTATGGATATACCCCTCAAGAACGCAAACTTAAATCTTCGCATGACGATGCGCGAGATAGGTTACGCCGAACACGCAAACAGAATAACCGGCATTGTATCGTATGAGCGCGCGCTGCAGGGCCAAGCATATCCCCGCTTCCATATTTATCCGACAGCACGCACCGAAATGCTCGTTCTTGCTTTACACCTCGACCAAAAGCAACCATCATATCAGGGAACGCACGCGCACGGCGGCGAGTATGACGGTCCGACCGTTGAGGCGGAGGCGGAACGCATACGTCGCGCACTGCACCTGTCATAATTGCGGGTATCGTATAGTGGTAATACCCCAGTTTTCCAAACTGGCGTCGGGGGTTCGATTCCCCCTACCCGCTCCGAAGAAAAAGCCCTGCAAAAACAGGACTTTTTTCGTTACGGGTGAGGAAAATTAGAACCCTCGTCCAGCTTGCCGATCTTTACTTAATTGTATAGAATATAAACAGATTCTTGAAAGGAGAAAATATGGGCTTGTTGAAGCTGCTCTATTATTCTATCAGAGCTGCAATTGCACAGGGGTTTGTGCAAAAATCAGAAGACAAATTGCAAATTTTATCTAACAATCCAGAAATAAATGCGGATTTAATTCGAGAATGGGAAGTTAAATTACAAAAACGCAAGAGAGCAAAAGAAAATTGGGATAGCAAAATAGAGAAGTTAAAGAGTAGATAGCGTGTCGTTTGGCACGCTCTTTTTTATGCGATGACGGAAATAAAGAACCACTCCGCCATAGTTGTAATGCAGGTTCTAACATCGTTGCATATCCCGCTCAAAAGAAAAACCTCCTGTTTTGGGAGGTTTTTATATTACCCGTTGTAATTATCTATCCAGGGAACGATGTCGGAACTGGAAGAAACAATATTCGCTTCCGGAACGCCCGCGGAAAGGAATTCTTCACGCGTCGTCATGGAGCCCTCAAGCACGATAAGCGGAATAGCACCCGAATCAACGGCGAGCTGATAGTCGCCCTCGAGCGTATCCCCTATTATCACGACTTGCTTGGGATATGCGATACGCTTCGCCTTGAGATCATCGGCGATGCCGGAGAGAACGCGCGGATCGGGCTTTTTGTACGGAGTATCATCGCCGCACACGATCCGAGACAGGTATTGCTCGACACAAATAAAACTTACTTGCGGCATTGCCGTTCTGCGGCGCCTGCTGGTCGCAACCGCCTGATATAGGCGACGCGGCGAATGCAGCTGCGCGACAGCATCTTTGATGCCCTGAAGTGCGCGATACGGATGGCGCAGGTCGTATTCTTCCCACGCCGCGTAAAACGCGTTTGGGTCGGCATCCGGCCAAAACCGCTGGACAAAACTCGTACCGGGCTTTCCCCACATCAGCTTGAGCTCGGAAGAAATCGCGCTGGCGGTTTCTCCAGAAACACTATCCAGGAGCCCGCGAGTATGCGCAACCGCAAGAAATCGTTCAATTCCGGGTTCGCCGGAATCTATCATTGTGCCGTCCAAATCCCATATTGCGGCACGGATGCGCTTTTTCACTCATCACCTCATTGTAAATGAGTTTTCTGTGTTGTTGACATTCTACTGAATCGTTGCAAAACGCGCAAGAGCGTATATCCGCTCACGATACCGACGACCGCCCCGGCGACAATGTCGGTGGGCCAGTGAACACCCGCCGCGACCCTGGCAAGTCCCATAAAAAAAATACCGATAGCGTAGATAATACCGGCCTGTTTTGACCGCACGAACACAAACGGCAGAAACGCAAAGAAAAATGCGGCGTGACCGGAAGGAAATGCGTGACCGATGTCGTGAGAAAACAGCGGCTGGAACGAAAGGACTTCAAACGGCCGCGGACGGTCGACGAGCATCCGTATAAAAACCGTTATGCCGAATCTTGATATGATCGCCGCAACGCATCCGACAATGCCATAAACCGCCACAAGCCTCCTCTGCCCCCCGTCATGCGCGCGCCAAGCGAAAAAAACAGCTATCCCCGCGAGAAGAACATACGGTAAGATCTCCGCGATGAAAAAAATAGCGGGACTAAAAATCGGCATACGCTGTATGAATTCTTGGAATGCCGCAATAATCGGTCGTTCAACGTCCGTCATAGTACCGCTATCAAAAATGTTATTGCCGAAATGAACGGGAACATAAAACCCACAGACGTCGTTACCAAAAATACCGCCGCACAAAGACCAAAGAACACCGCCCGTCCGAGGTTCATGGCGATTTCTCTGCCGATCACCGTATGATACGGATTTATCTGTTCCCGGGCAACCTGATCGTAATATAACGACGCGAACGGTACCGCCGTCATAGTGATCCCGAACCCATAAAACATATTCGCCGCAAAAGCCTCAACGGGCTTGGCAACCAACATGCGGGACAACCAGGCAAGGGCCGTAATACTTACCCCGCCGCGCAAGATTATCCGTTTATCGATCTTGTCGGCGATACGCCCGACGATGAGCGTCGCCACAAGAATAACCGCGGTTGCCGCAGACATAATAAAACCCAATGCAATAAACGATATCGAGCGCAAATGTATAAACAACGGCCACAAGATCGCGTTTGCCGCGTCCTCAACGCCGCGAGCGGCAAATGCCACGGCATTGCGGCGGAATTCCGGAGAAAATATATTTTGAAATTCCGATATCAAACTGTTCTTATATTCGGGCCGCTCTTCCCGAACAAACAGGAACGGAAGAGCCATAAATGTAAGCAATGTAAATACGATCGCAAATAAAACAGGAAAACCAAACGTTGTGATGATAATTCCGCCCACGGCCGGTCCCGTCAGATTCGCCATTCCGGCAACAAGAATCGATGTTGAAACCTCTCTCCCCCGCTCCGCTTCTTTACCCGATTTGGCGAAAAAGAAATGGAATGCGGGCCAAAATAAAACAGATTCGGCTATGCGCATAATAGAGGCGAGAATAAACAAACGCGGGTCGCCGTTCGCAAAGAACAACGCGGTATAGTACGCGAACATGAATGGAACGCTGGCAAGGATAACCGCGCGCAACCCGACCCGGCTTGCAAGACGCGCACCAAACGGCATCAACAGGGCCAAAAATAAAAAAATAACACCAAAATACGCCATAACCAGCGGCAGTCCGCCGGAAATATTATGTTCTTTCAGGACAGTAAGAATGTACAGCGGCTCAAATACCGCTATCATCGCAACGCCAAAATGGCGCGTTGCGATAGCGAAATATGCCCGCCGCATATTATCGGGAAAAACACTTCGCGTATGCATTATGGACCCGAGGAATAATGTCATTATAAATATTTACTAATTCGTTTTCTGCTTCCGCGTATAAGTTTCGGTGCCGCTCCCCGAATATCCACAATATCCGATGCGGGATGTTTTATCCGCCCCCCGTCAACATATAGATCCGGCTGCGAACCCGAAACCGACAATTGTTCTTGTATGCGCGAACGCGTTGTCCCCACCGCTTTCCCGCTTCTGTTGGCAGATGTCGCCACAAGGAACTTCCCTGATGCGCGAAGCAGATCGCGCATCCATACGTCGGCGGGAACCCGAATTCCGATGCTTCCGTCCCGGGCTATAATATACCGCGGCAACCTCTTTCGCGCCCCAAGGATAACGGTAACCGGACCGGGCCAAACGCGTTTCAAGAACTTCGTTTGCCGCATCGAAATAAAGGCGATACGCCCGGCATCTTTCAGGGAAAACGCGAGAATAGGCATCGGTTTTCCTTTATTTCTTCCTTTAATGCGCTGAATGCGGCGCACGGCAGAAATATTATCCGCACGCGCAATAAGGCCGTATACCGTATCGGTTGGCGCCACCACAACCCCGCCTTTCGATAAAATATCTGCGCTTTGACGCAATGCGTTTTTGTATACCACGCTTTGTTTTTGCCGGGACAGATATAAAATCTCAGGTTTCATGCGATTATCGGCGGCGAATCAGCGACAAAAGAAGCCTTGCGAGTTTATGCTCCGGAGCGTGACGGATAAACGGCCCCCTATCAAGCACATCTGCGATAACGATGCGCGGACGAATACGTGCAGCATCAAACCCGACGGGTTCAACAAACTCGGCCCGCTCCCTACGATAACGCGTCAGAAGGGATTTTGACGGCTTCCGTTTATTAAAAAGCGCATAATCGAGCGAATTTTTTCCCAAATATTCCTCGATCGCGGATATAAAATCCTTCGCAGAAAACCCGTTCGTCTCCCCAAATTTTGTCATGAGATTGGCGATATAAACTTTTTTTGCGGGTGACCGCCGTATCGTTGCGGCAACTCCCTCAACCAGCAAATTCGGGATGATGCTCGTAAACAAGTCTCCCGGTCCGATAACAATAAGATCTGCACTCATTATTGCTTTCCTGGCGTGCGGATTAATGCGGGCCTTCGGTTCAAGCCAAACACGCCGGATCGGTTTTCTTGCTTTAACGCGCGGGATATCGATGTTCGTTTCCCCTTTGATGACGGTGCCGTCCGAAAGACGGGCATACAGACGAACATTGTTCAGCGTAACCGGCACGACGTCTCCGCGGACATTTAAAATACGCGACGCTTCCGCAACCGCATCCGCAAAACTTCCGGTAAGTTTTTCCAGCGACGAGAGGAACAAATTTCCGAAACTATGTCCCCCAAGCTCTCCGCCGGAAAAACGATAATTGAACAACTCACGCATCGTTCCGGACGATTCCGATAGGGCAACCAACGCGCGCCGTATATCACCGGGCGGCAAAACGCCGTATTGGTCGCGCAAAGCGCCCGTTGAACCTCCGTCGTCGGCCATTGATACGATGGCGGTAAGACGAACGGGATGTTTTTTCAACGCGCTCAATACCGTGAATGTCCCCGTGCCGCCTCCGATAACAACAATATGCTTCTTGCGCGCCATAAGAGATCTATTCGCGATGTTCCAGAAGATTATGCCCCGTCATTTCTTTCGGGAACGGGATTTCCATAAGAGAAAGGATTGTCGGAGCAACGTCAGAGAGAAACCCCGTGGGCTCCCGCTCGTAGAGCGCTCCTTCAATATTCTGCCCCGCGATACCTGCTCCGATAGCCCAAAACGGCACCGGATTCGTGGTGTGTTCCGAAAGACGATATCCGGAATTGGGATCGAGTTTCGCTTCCGCATTCCCGTGATCGGCCGTCACGATAAGAGCATAATTGTGTTTCGTTATCGCTCTCAAGATCCTGTTGAGACACGTATCGAGTATTTCAATTGCCTCTATCGCGGCTTCAATGTTGCCCGTATGTCCGACCATATCGGCATTCGCAAAATTCGCCGCAATAAAAGAAAACTCTCCCTTATCCAGCGCTGCGGTAATAACGTCGGTAATTTCGGGGGCGCGCATTTCGGGACGGTCATCGGTATGCGCAATACTTTGCGAGGGCACCAGTACCCGCTCTTCAAGCGGATATACGACTTCTTTTACGCCGTCAAAAAAATAGGTAATATGCGCGTATTTTTCCGTTTCGGCAACCCGCAATTGTCGAAGACCTTTTTCCGCTACCGCTTTCCCAAGAGTATCGTTCACCTGCGGAGGCAGGAACGCCGCGCGGGCACTTAGCCCTTTTTCATATTCCGTCATTGTTATGAAATGAAGGTTCGGCAATGCGGCGCGTTCGAAATGTTCGAACTGCGCATCACAAAAAGCGTGTGTCAGTTGTCGGGCGGAATCTTCGCGGAAATTTAAGAATATGATCGCATCTTTATCCTGCACCACAACGGGAGACCCTCCCTGCGGAACAACGACGGCGGGCTGTATCATATCGTCCGCGATTCCCTGCTTGTAGGACGCGTTAATATACCCGGCAATATCCTGTATCGCTATCCCCTCCCCCCGAACAAGCAGTCGATATGCCTTTTCGGTACGGTCCCAATTTTGGTCACGATCCATTGCGAAATGACGACCAATAATGGACGCGATGCCACCGATCCCCATATCTTTCATTCGTTCATCAACCTCAGGCAGAAATTTTAAAGCCTCATGGTCATATGCGTCTTTCCCGTCCGTAAATGCGTGCAGGGCCACATCTGAAAGCCCGTTGCGTTTCGCAAGCTCAAAAAGCCCGTGCAAATGATCGAGGTGCGCATGCACGCTTCCGGAGGACACGAGTCCGATGATATGGAGACGCGATCCTTGCGTTTTCACATATTTCACCGCACCTTCAAGCGCCCAATTCGTGAAAAAAGAATCGTCCCGTATCGCCATGCTGATGCGCGGCAAATATTGATATATGATCTGTCCGGCGCCTATCGTTAAATGTCCGACTTCGGAATTTCCCGCCTCACCCCACGGCAATCCGACCGCAGTGCCCGAGGCCTGCAGAGAGGTCATGAATGCGTTTTTGTTTAAATAATCGAACGTCGGGGTTTTGGCGCGATAAATGGCGTTCCCAAGATCCGGTTTTCCGACACCGAAACCATCCAAAATAATTAACACAACTGGCGTCATATATTGCTATTTTAACATAAAACCCGGCATTGTTTTTTAAACACAATACCGGGTATTTTTCTAACACACGCCTATTTTTACTTCGGCCGTATCTCTATCCATCCGGGTATCGGCTGACACACGCCGGCAATACATGTCTGCTGCGCAGGACATGGATATCCCGGGCCCGGCGGAGCGTTAATGGGCACCCACTCGGAACACTGATCGCCATCGCCCTGCTCGCCGCACAAGCGGTATGTTGTCAGTGATGTGCATTCCGTTCCGCCTCGCGGGAAACAATCATTCACGCAGCTTGATGTGGGCGGAGGAGGCGGGTCAACGTACACGGGCTTTGATGCCGTCGCAGTTCCCGTTCCACGCTCAACCAAAACATTCACGTCGTACCGTTGCGCAGCCAATCCGGTGGTATTGTCGTACGAACACGTATAGCTATAGCTGTCGTTGCCCGCATCCGGCGGTGAGGGCGGAACGGTCTTTGCGATACGGGAATGCTCCCACACGCCGTCATTATCGCAATCAAAACGATAATTTATCGTCCCGATCATCGTGCCGGCAACGTTCGCGGTAATGGTAACTGGCTCGAACTCAACAACGCGGGGGCCGTCCGGCGTCATGGAAACATCGTCGGCGGGCGAATTAGTGAGAGTAAGTGTGAGGGTCGGGCTTGCAACTACGGTCGCGGAACAACTCGCCCAGCTTCCGGTAAGACCCTGCGTATCCACGGCGCGCACGCGAGCGGTATAGCTGCCCGGGGTCGGATAATAGTGCGTGATTGTCTGCGGCACAATGGCAGTACTGCGAGATGTTATATATCCGGTTGCCGGCATTCTGTCATCGGATGTTCCGTTCAAATCCCAATCATACTGATAATAGATCTGGTCTCCGGTATTATCGTCGTATCCGCGGGCGGTCACATCAAACCGCGTTTGGGTCGTACCGCTTCCTGTGGGATATACCGTGAACGCACAGCTTGTGGTAATTGGTGCGGTATTATTCACCGTAATTTGTGAAATATCCGTTGCCGTATACCCTCCTCTGTCCACGCGTACTTTTGCCTGATAAACACCTGAGGCAAGGTTATATGTAAATGAGCGCGCATCCGTTGCAGAACCGCTTCCGATCAGTTGCGCCTGTCCCGCGCCGCCGCATGAGGGAACGGTTGTGCAGTCGCCATCCGATAAATTGAAATCATAATAATAATTTATTGTTCCGACGGCCGAACCGGTCACATTGGCGGTGAAATTAACGGCGAATGTTGAGGGGGATGCGGGACCGGAAGCGGTGTTGGGTAAGAGATCAACCCCGACCGCGGTAACACACGCGCCCGAAGAACAAACCTGCCCCTGCGCACACGTATTTGTTTCGGTATCGCTTTGTGCCTGACACGCGTTTGAGCCGGAACTGCAAAAATCTCCGGTGCGCGTACGCTGACGCTGTGTTGTACTGATACAGGACCAGGCCCCATATGCGCCCCACCCGCCGCACGTCGCATAATCCCACGTATCGTCACAGGTAATACCGCTGGTTGCAGTACACGTTGCCTGAATAACGGTGGATGTTCGGCACGAATATGCGGTCACACACGCCGCATCCGTAGCAACGGTGGTGGCGCCGGTACCGCATGTGCTTGAGCCGTTCGAACAATACCTGTTTGTCACATTATGAACCACCTTAGTATTGGTTCCGGTCCCCGAACAATACTTTGAGCCGATGGTATCGGTACATACCGTTCCGGTATTTGCGCACGAGACCGCCGCACACTTACCCGTCGAACTGTTGCAACCGTCTTGGCATAGTTGAACGTTATCGCCGGAACACTGGTAATAATCACTTCCGCAATTTGTGTCCGCTGTGCGAGCACTACACGACCCGCTTGAGCACGTATAGTATGTGCGGCGGGATGTTGTCGAATTCACGCACGAATAACTGTCGCCGGGACAATTCGTCGCAACACATGCGGGCGTTCCCGTATAATAATATGCGCACGCGGTCGTTGCGCCGTTATCGTCACATCCGCGCCGACGGCATGTTTCATCCCATGTATTGGAATCAAGACACACGCGGCTATAATAACGCCAATTTGGAGCGGTACTGTTGGGACAATCCTCGGCGATGCGGCAGTTCAATACCGTATCTTCGGCAACTCCGGTAGCATGACATCCGCAATATCCCTCAGCCTGATTACACGAGCCGGCAACAACCGCCCACCCGGTCGTTCGATACCTGTGACCCTCCTGGTCAACATTGTACGGACTACCCGTCGGGTCAGCGCAAAACTCACCGGAATAATTCGCGGAACAATTACTCGTGCAATTTCCCCCCATATATTCAAATGTTCCGCATGTTTTCCTGCAACTGAGCGCACCGCTTGTGCACGCACCTGCGGTCGTGTGAACGGCATCGGCAGTCTGAGCCAAGCCGATGCTTAAAAATATTCCCGCCGCAATTGCAAATATATATTTGCTCATAAAAACGTTCCGCTAGTTTGAACCCGGCTCGCGCTCCGCAATACTTGCGGGAACCACCGTAACCAGCTGCGCCTCTGCTTCACCATCTACGATAATAACGGAAATTGAGACGTTATCGCCGGGCTTCACGTCCGTTCGTGTAATTTCTTTAGGGACAACCTCTTCGATATCCCTGTCATTTTCCGGCCACTGCTTAAACAGGGTCGTTGAAACCAAATTCACGGTTGCCTCAGCGCCATCTTTATTTCGCACGGCCATACGCCGCTCATCTATCGAAATCACCGTTGCGCCAAGAACGTCTGCCCGCCAGTCATCAAACGCCGGGTTTGCGGCAATATCGGGGTTAACAAATACCGTTCCGCCGCTTCCTTCCGGCGACGAGGGCGCCTTAGCGACCAACCCGGCATTGGCGATAAGAACACCCAACGCAATTCCAAAGACGAGACCCGATATACCCCAAATAAAATGTTTGTTTTGCATAAAAATTTATTGACGGTTAAGTATGCGGTCGACGAGCCTGGCCGCTGTTCCCCAATCGGCCGGCGCCGTCGCTTTATCCAATACAACAATGGTGGGACCCACGTTCAAATTTTTTGCCGAGCGTTCGGCATCCCGCTCCCGTATCCAGGCATCATGCGGTTTATCCGCGAGACATTGGGAAAATGTTACCGCACTCAACCCTGTCTGTTGGGCGAACTTTTTATAATCATCTGTCGTGAATTGCGCCCATGCTTCCGGCGGCACACGCGGAACCCCCAGCATTGCGCTTCTGTATTCCCAGAACTTTCCTTCGTCACCCGCACAATACATCGCCTCAAGAGCCTCATACGAATAGTCGGTGAGAGCCGCGGGCCAGTGATAAAACTTCACCTTGCCGGTATCAACATATCGCTTCACGAACTCCGGCTCCGAACCATCAAACCACGCCTTGCATCCGGGACACAGCGGATCGGCGACAAGAATAACATCCAATTTCGCATCGGCTTTCCCGAGATACGACATCGTCGGGTCCGGTACCAGGATTGCTTGCGGCTCTTGTTGCAACGGCGTTCCCGATGAAGCGCGGAACAAGAACGTTCCCGCAATGATCAAAACCGCCGCAGTAAAAGAAAATACAAGCGGTAAAAATTGCATTACTCTGTCTTTTCTGCTTTGGACCGAAAGTATGTCCATTTCGCCAGACGGCGCTTTATCAGCGGCCATATAACTATTATATCACGAGGCGCCCCCTCCGATACACAAGACCGCCCCGTGCGGGCGGTCTCCGGCAATTACTTTTTCTGACTGATTATTTTGTCGATAATACCGTACTCTTTTGCCTCCGGCGCCGACATATAATAATCCCGGTCGGTATCTTTCTCGATCTTATCTATTTTCTGACCCGTATGGCGCGCAAGGATATCGTTGAGCTTATGCTTTATTTTCAGTATATGCCGCGCCGAGATCTCTATTTCAACGGCTTGCCCCCCCGCTTCTCCCATAACCTGGTGTATGAGGACCTCCGAATTGGTGAGCGCGAAACGTTTTCCCTTTGCGCCCGCAGCAAGCAATACCGCCGCCATGGATGCTGCCATACCGATACAAATGGTCGAGACCTCCGGCTTTACATACTGCATGGTGTCGTAGATGGCAAGACCGGCAGTAACAGAACCGCCCGGAGAATTAATATACAATTTAATTTCTTTTTTCGGGTCCTGTGATTCCAAAAAAAGCATCTGCGCAATAACCACATTGGCCACCCCGTCCGATACCGGGCCTCCGAGAAAAATGATCCTGTCCTTCAGCAAGCGCGAATATATATCGTATGCTCTTTCGCCAAACTGTGATTTCTCTATGACCGTCGGGATAAGATATTCGTTTTTTATGTTTTCGTTTTTCATATATTTATTGTGAATTTTTCACGGCGATATCTTCGATTGCCGAAAATACTTTTTCATTACGCACGATACCTCTACAATAATTCCTGCGTTCCTCAAGGTCAATTTTTCCCGCTCCCGCGACGCCCCGCTCTTGCTTCATCTGTTCGGCAACACACGCCTCTATTTCCTCATCCGTCGGCTCGATGGCAAGCTCGCGGGCAAGCTCCCGCAGAACGACGGCTATTTTCACCCGCTTATCCGCCCCTTTCTTGAAATCCTCGCGAAGCTCCTCCTGATTCTTTCCGACCTGGGCGAGATATTCATCGAATGCATAACCGCCGGATTCGATAGAGGACTTAAAATCGTTGAAAAGCCGTTCCGCTTCCTGTTCCTGAAGCAGCGCGGGAACATCAAACGACACCCCATCGGCGATCTCATCCAAAGCCTTAAGACGAACCGAACGTTTCTCCGCATCTTCTTTTTCCATACGCAATCCATCGGAAACACTTTTTTTGAGAGCATCGAGCGATCCAAATGCGCCGAGCGCCCGCGCGAACTCATCATTTAATTCCGGCAAAAGCCTTTCTTGTAGCGTATCCAACGTCACATGAAAATCTATTGTTCGCCCGGCAACCGCGGCATTCGCCCACTCTTTGGGAATTGCCAACGAAAAATCCCTGCTCTCCCCCACCGTCATACCCACGATGTGATCCTCAAAACCGTCGATGAACTTTCCTTCACCCAAAATGAAAGGATGACGGCTGGATGTAAGCCCTTCGATCTGCACACCGCCCTCTCGCCCCATAAATGAGGTCTCAACGAAATCGCTCTTCTGCGCGGGGCGCATAACCGCCCGGTATACTGCCCGGGATTTTCGGAGATGTTCCAGCGCATTGGCAACGTCATCTTCGGAAATATGAACCGTCGCCCTCTTTGTTTTGACCCGCTTTTGCCAGTTGCCCAGAGAAATCTTCTGAAGCATTACGCACGTGAGCAAAAAAACAAGATCTTTTCCCGGTCCGTAGGTGCGTATCTCTATGTTGGGTTGACCTATCCATTCTTCTTTTTCTTCGTCTAAAATCTGCGCGGCAATTTTTCTCGACGCCAGGAACGCCGCTTCATACGAAAGCTCCTCCGCGCCGATATGAGCGCGCGCCGCATCAGGCGGAACTTTTCCCTTGCGAAAACCGGGGAGTTCGAGGTTTTGTGCGAACGCAACAAGCGCCGCGTCTTCGAACGGCGCGCATTCCTCCACGGGCATAGTAACGGTCCACACAAGCTGATTTTTTTGTATATCCCTTTGTATATTCATGGTTTGCGAATTAAAATCTTGTATGCTATTGCAGAGATAACCAACACGCGATCATTTCCTGTCCGGAGGATACGCTCATGAAACGCGTTCGGGAGGGGCTCAACAACTACTTCCTCCCCGGATTCTTCATTCTCTTCGTATCTGCCCTCATCGCGAGCTTGCTCTCGTTCTTCAACAACCTTTTCGCCACGCTCATGAATCCGCTGTTCGGACTTATCGGGGCCGGCTCCGTCCTTACTATACCCGGCGCCGTATATTTCGCCATCATCATCCTTGCAAGCCTTGTCGGATTCTTCATTAAGATATCTGCGGTACAACGATTTATTTGGCGCATCCCCGTTATTTCACTTCCTTTCAAGATAGCATTCTGGGTGAAAATTGCGCTTCGTTTTCCGTTCGTACGGCTTGAGGGCCTCGACGGCAACCGGACGCTTGCCATAGTCACCGCGATCGAAGTGAAACGCGCTCATACACTGAACGCGAACGGTGAATTGATACCGGCGCGGAACAAAACGTTCGAACTCGCCATCTTTGTGCCGTCGTTTCCCGTACCCGCCGGCGGATACTGGATCTGGGCGGAACCACGACGCGTTGAATATATACTGAATTCAAAAAGCGAAGTGTTCGCCAGGGCGTTAAGCGCCGGTCTGAGCATTCATACGAAAGAAGGCGATCCGGAACTCAAAACCGTAAAACTGGGCGCTCTTTCTCTGAAACAACTGCAGGATCTTCTCAAATTGTCGGAGATCCGTCTTTCCGATATTGATATCGGAGCCGGCGAATCACAATAAAATATACTGCCTCCGCATCAACGCTGGGGTAGTTTTTTTATTTATCGCACGACCAAACGGACCAGAAGTACAGCAATAATATTCATTACTTTAATGACGGGATTGATGGCGGGGCCGGCCGTATCTTTATACGGATCACCGACGGTATCTCCTGTGACGGCGGCCTTGTGCGCATCGGAGCCTTTACCGCCATAATTCCCCTCCTCAATATATTTCTTTGCGTTATCCCACGCCGCTCCTCCCGCCGTCATTGATATCGCTACGAATAATCCGGTCGCAATAACGCCCATAAGCGCGCCTCCGAGCGCCTCAATGCCCAAAAGATATGCAATAGCGATGGGGGCGCCGACGGGAAGCAGTGTGGGAAGTATCATTTCGCGAAGCGCCGCCTTCGTTACAATATCAACCGCTTTTGCATAATCCGGTTTTTCGGTGCCCTGCATAATGCCCGGCTTTTCGCGGAACTGCCTGCGAACCTCCTCAACAATGGAGCCGGCCGCCTTCCCCACCGATCGCATAGCAAGGGAAGAAAATAAGAACGGGATCATTGCGCCAAGGAACAAACCGGCAATAACTTTCACGTTCGTAATATTAAAATCAAAATCAGAAATGTCGATCCCGCTCGAGAGATTCTCCGTAACGCTCACAAGCTCTTCCCGGAAACCCGCAAATAACACAAGCGCGGCGAGTCCGGCAGACGCAATCGCATATCCTTTCGTAACCGCTTTTGTCGTGTTCCCAACGGCATCCAACGCATCGGTCACTTCGCGTACAGAAGACGGCAATTGCGCCATTTCCGCAATACCACCCGCATTATCGGTAATGGGCCCAAACGCATCGATCGCCACAACAATTCCGGCAAGCGACAACATGGAAACCGCGGCGATGGCGATACCAAAAATGCCGTATTCCGAGCCAACCACGGAATATGCGGCGAGCATTCCGCCAACCACCACAAGAATGGGAGCCGCCGTTGATTCAAGACCGACGGCAAGACCGGAAATAATATTGGTTCCGTGCCCCGTCTGCGAAGCGCGTGCTATTTCCCGCACCGGACGAAAACGCTTCGCGGTATAGTAATCGGTAATAACGACCATAAGCGCGGTAACAACCAATCCTATCAATGACGCGGCCCACAATTGCATGCTTGAGGGACCTCCTTCGATCTGTATTGTCTCTGCAACGAACCAAAATCCGACAGCGGATAAAACGGCGGTTGTTGCAAGCGAACGATACAACGCGTTCATGATTCCTTTCGCATCTTTTACGGTGCCGACGGCAAACATACCTATCGGCGTTGCAAGAATCGCAACGGCGGCAAGCGCCAGCGGGAACAAATATGCATTCGACACGCCCTCAAAGAATGAATGTATCAAAATAAACGCGGCAACGATGGTCACAACGTATGTTTCGAAAAGATCTGCGGCCATGCCGGCGCAATCGCCGACGTTATCGCCGACGTTATCGGCAATGACGGCCGGATTTCGCGGATCGTCTTCGGGAATTCCCGCCTCCACTTTTCCGACAAGATCGGCGCCCACATCGGCGCCTTTTGTATAAATGCCGCCGCCAAGACGGGCAAATACGGAAATAAGGGAAGCGCCAAACCCAAGAGCGACCAGAGGGAAAATATCATCGGAAACGGTGCGAATAAACATCCAGAATACCGTTACCGCCAGAAGCCCCATGCCGACGACGAAAAAACCGGTGATTGAGCCGCCGCGGAACGCAACCACGAGCGCATGGCTTAACCCGCGCTCGGCCGCCTTTGCAACACGAACGTTCGCCCGAACGGAAATAAGCATTCCAACAACGCCGGCAACGGCCGATGAGACGGCGCCCACAACGAAACCAAGCGCCACATACCAATCGAATACCACGAACAATATTAAAACTATCGGAACCGCAACGATCGCAACGGTCTTGTACTGACGGAGAAGGAAGGCGTTAGAACCCTGACTAATAGCAAGGGAAATGCTGTTCATTTGCTCGGTTCCCTGCGGTTGCGCAAGCACCCATTTAATAAGTATGGCGGCGCATCCCAAAATAGCGAAGCCCGCCGCAATAATCATTGTTTCGTACATACGATAAAAAATTTAAAAATAATTTTATGAGTATACATTTACTCTTCACTTTCTTGAGAAGCTTTTTTCTCTTCCGACGCCGCTTCTTCCGCAGGCTCTTCCTGGGACGTCTCTTCGGCAAGCGCGTTTTGGGCACCCTGAGGAACTTCTCCGCTCTCTCCCTGGATATCGATCTTCCAACCCGTTAATTTCGCGGCGAGGCGAACGTTCTGTCCTTCTTTTCCTATCGCAAGCGATAACTGGTCGTCCGGCACTATCGCTTTTGCAATATTCTTATCTCCCAACTCAACAGCCGCTACTTTCGCGGGGGAAAGCGCATTGCCGATAAATTTCTGCGCGTCCTCGGACCACTCGATAACATCTATCTTTTCACCACCGATCTCACTGATAACTGTTGCGATACGCGTACCGCGATGACCCACACACGAACCTATCGGATCAATACCTTCCTGTGTGGACATAACCGCTATTTTGGTCCGTGAGCCCGCCTCGCGGGCAACAGATTTTATAACAACCACATCGCTTGCCACTTCCGGCACTTCAAGTTCGAACAGTTTCGAGATCATTTTCGGATGAGAGCGGGAAAGGATTATCTGAGGTCCCTTAGGGCTTGAATTCACTTCCACGACGAAAAATCTCAGCCGCGAAGCAATGCGGTAATATTCGCCGGGAATCTGCTCCTGCGGGAACAAAACGCCCAATGTTTTGCCGATATCAACATAGACAGTGCGGCCCTCAACCCGCTGCACGATGCCGGAGAGAAGCTCTCCCTCCTTATCTTTAAACTCGCCGTATACCGCTTCGCGTTCGGCTTCACGCAAACGCTGGATAATAACCTGTTTTGCGGTTTGAGCGGCAATGCGCCCGAACGTATCGTGTATCTCCAAGGGAAGCGATATCTCGTCCCCGGCCTTGGCCCCTTTTTTCATTTTCTTCGCGTCCGCAACCATAACATGCCGCGCCTCATTAAAACGGATGCGCGAATCTTCTTCTCCTTCCGCCACGATCTTCTCTTCCGCCGGCTCCTCTTTTTTCCGGCGTGCGTGCGGCTTCTCTTCTTTCGGCTCTTCTTCGACGGCGCCTTCCTCCTCTTCGGGTTTCAGCATATTCTCATCGACAACGAGCAATACTTTGAACACCCTCATATCACCGCTTTTTGGATCAAACTCAACTTTTATATTTTCGCCACGGCTGGCGTAATCGCGCTTATATGCCGCGGCAAGCGCAAGCTCAATGGTCTCAACCACTTTTCCCTCGGGGATGCCCTTTTCTTCGACTATTTGAGATATAGCTGATCCGAAATTTTTTAAATCGAACATGATAGTTATTTCTCCTGAGCTTGTCTGTGGGGCCGCGGCATTGTGCGTCCCCAGGAACGAAGCGATAAGGATTTCTTTAATTAAAATTTACAAACAAAAAGGCCCGCTCAAACGGACCAAAGAAAATCGTATCAACCGATAACAAAAATACCTTATCAGGCCGCTTCTCTCGTGTCAAGTCTCTGTATTTTTAAATAAAATACCCCGCGGATTATGCGGGGTTTTTGCAAAAATTTTTCGCCGATGTTCAAGGACTCAAGAGGATTCCCGCACCAAAACAAGTTCAGTGCGGGACAGGCAAGTCCTCAAGGTTCGAAGTTCGCCCCGTTAGAGGTTTACTTCTAACAGGGTTCAGGACTTCCGGGCAGCCGCCAAGCCGACGCTGCCGTCCCGGTCGCCATCCCCGTAGCCGCCGACATCGAGACCGACCCGGCCGAAGCCGCCGACGTAGACGCGGACGCCGAGGGACGAGACATCGATCACCCTGCCGTACCGGTTGGGGTTAACGTAGGTCCCGGTCTTGCGGAACGCAAGGATGTCCTTGGTGACCTCGGCGATTGCCGTGGGCACCTCGTAGTCCTCCGGAAGCAGTGCCAACTGCTCCCGATAAGTCTTGCGCTCCGAGTTGGGAACGATCTCGAGCGGCATCAAGTACCACTTGAACTCGCAGGTCGCGTCGGTCGCGAACTGCTCATTCCGGTACCACGGGTTGTCCGAGTAGAACCTCGGCTGGGCCGTGGTTGGATGCAGCTCACGCCACTTGTTGATCGTGAGCGGCTTGCCGTTGAGCTTGGCGAGACCGAGGAACGCGAAGTGCGTCTCGGCAACCGTCTTGCCCTTGTGGAAGGGGGACGGTGCCTTCAGCGCGTCCTCGCTCCAGGGGAACGCCGGGATACGCTTGGGGAGCCGTGCGCCGTAGAGCGCCGACCACTCCTCGGGGCCGAAGATCCGATCGCCCATGATGGCGCGCACGATCCGAAGATCGGCAGACGACTCGATGCCGCCGCGAAGCATGAACTCTGCCACGCGCTTGGCGTAATCCTTGTCGGACCGCAGCCGAGCGAGATGCTCTGCGTTTATTCCTTCTCTCTCCAGAACTCGAAGTGTTTCAAAGACCTTTCCGAGACCCTCTGCAGTCAGGCTTGTGCTCATAAAGCACGTACCTCCTTTTTCTATCGCCATCGCTTTTTTTATCGAATGGCGAGCCTGAACTCCTTACCGCTCAACAGCGGCATAGAGTATTTACCTATCGGAAAACGTCTTTTCAAAAACGTTCCGATATCGGAATTATTATAAATTAAAAATACAATAAAGTCAACCTATCCGTTTTTTCCGAACAATCACGCAACGCGTTCATAGTGCCGGATGTCCCGGAACTCTCCCCGGATAACGACGGCAACAAGATCAACCTGCCACGGCACTGCCTCAAATCCGTTCTCGGCAAGCCACAGGCGGGCGGCGGTACGAACCCGCCTCGCTTTTGGGGCTGTAAAGTGGTCCTCGGGCGAGAATGAATCGTCCCGCGACAGCGCTTTCACCTCAACGAACACGATGTCCTCTCCCCTACGCGCAACAATATCAAGCTCAAGATTAGCGGCACCCTTCACGCCCGGACGCCAATTCCGCTCCAAGATCTTATATCTTTTTTTCTTTAAAAATTCCGCGGCGATGTCTTCCCCGCGTTTCCCCGTTTCGCTGGTACTGCCGCCTTTCACAAACATTTTTACTCTTCTTTCCAATCGGTCATGGCCTTCTGCCAACGGTCAAATGTCCCGCAATCCTGCCAACGCCCCTCGTGACGGAATCCGAATAGCTTTCCCTCTTGCGCAAGTTTCGGGAACAGATCCTTCTCGAGCATAGCAAACCCGTTATTCTCACCTTTGTAATATTCAAAAATCTCGGGCGAGAAACAATACAATCCCGCATTTATATAGGAAGATGGGGGGTCCTTCGGTTTTTCTAAAAAATCCGTGATGCGGTGCCCGTCAGTAAGCGCAACGCCGTAATCTCTCGGATTCTCGACGGATACCAGGGCCACCGTTGCCGGAGCATTTTGCTCGGTATGAAAATCCTTCAGGGCGGAAAGGTCAATGTCTTTGAGCTCATCTCCGTTGCTGACGAAAAAATTCTGGTTCTTTATCCAATGCGCAACGAGGGCAAGCGTACCGAACGTCCCCAATGGCGCCGTTTCTTCAAAGAAACGGATGGGTGCCCCATCCCAATAGCGCTTGTACCACCAATCAAAATCTTCGGTATGATCCGTATTTACCGTGATGCCGACATCCTCAACCCCATGCTTAAAAAACAGCTCAACAAGATAATTAATTATCGGTTTTTTATTTACGGTCAAGAGGGGTTTGGGCGTCTCCAGCGTTACCGGATACAGACGCGTTCCTTTCCCTCCCGCCAAAATTATAGCTTTCATATTATATATCCTAAACCTATTTTTTATGAGATTCAAAACGTGCCATGTACCCGTTATACCACCGCTCGGAGCAACCGCAAGAAAAAACCGCGCATCTCTTTATGCGCGGCTCATCTGCTTATTTCCGGAACAAACCGGATAGAACAAAGAATACTGCCGTGCCAACTGTACCGGCCAGCCATATCAGAAAAAACACGGGTATAACAAGAAAAAGATGGATAATGCCGAGCGCAAAAAGCCCCATCCCCTCACGTATCGTTGCGGAGGAGAGAGACGCAAGAAAATATCCCAATGCCGGGCCGGCGAAATCAACGATCGCAATATATACGCCGCCGATCATTCCTCCGAAAAAACTTATGGACCCGCACAACCGCAACAAAGCGCGCACGGACATCTCCTCTCGCAAAGAACGTTGTTTTCAATTATATCGGAAATTGCACGAAAATCTATTCGTAACGGAGCGCCTCCACGGGATCAAGCCGCGATGCTTTCCGGGCGGGATATAAACCAAACACCAATCCCACCGCAGATGACACCAAAACACCCGCGACCATGGCCTGCACCGGAAATACAAACCCCCACGACACATCCAACGCCGTTGATAAACCGATCGCCCCGACCATACCGAGGCTTGTTCCCAGCACAATGCCTATGAGACCGCCTGTTGCCGTCAACAAAACGGCTTCAAGCATGAATTGGCTCATAATATCGCTGTTCGTGGCACCGATGGCTTTGCGAAGACCTATCTCTTTCGTCCGTTCCGTCACGGATACAAGCATAATATTCATAATTCCAATGCCGCCCACAATGAGAGAAATTGCGGCAACGGCAGTCAGGAATGCCGTCATAATGCCGGTTACCATAGATACGCGCTCAACCGCGTCTGCGGGCGTCGTAATATGGAAATCGTCTTTGTCCGGATCGCTGATACCGTGGTTGGCACGCAAAAGCGCTTTAATATCGGCTTCTACGCGCGGCATGATATCTTCACTCTCGACACGCACGGTAATGTTTTGAAAATAATCCGTTCCGGTAAGATAATTTTGCGCTGTTGTATACGGAACGATGGCGGTCCCGTCTATGTTCAAAACGCCTATATTACCCTTCTTCGGCATAACCCCGACGATACGAAAACTGACATTTTTTATTTTCACCACCTGACCGATAGCATCGGAATCTCCGAACAGATCATTACGCAACTCTTCTCCAAGCACCGCAACGGGAGCACGCGCGCGAATATCGTCATCGTTAAAAAAATCTCCTTCCTTGGACGAAAGTTCCATGACTTCCGCAAAAATACGGGTTGTCCCAAACACGGTAACGCGCTTGCTCTCTTCCCGCCATGTAATAGGAAACGTGCCCACGTTAATAGGCGCGGCGTCCACCACCCCGGGCACATTCCCGCGCGCGATTATTGCGTCCACGTCCCGTTCTTTCAGCGAATCCGTAAATACTTCAAAAAAAGCCGACGGCCCTTGCGGCTCACGTCCCGGCTCAATGAACATCGCGCGTGTTCCGATACCCTGAAATTGCCCCAGTATCAGTTCGCGTGCGCCATCCCCCACGGAAACGATCATTATTATGGACGCCACGCCGATAACGATGCCCAGAATAGTCAGCATGGAACGGCCCTTATTCGATACAAGGCCGCGGGATGAAGTTTGGAACAGGTCTCGTGCTTTCATATCATTAGTGATGAATGGCCGTATCGCTTTCTATTTTTCCGTCGCGCATACGCAGCATGCGATGCGCATATCCCGCGTTCCCTGCATCATGCGTCACGAACACGATCGTATGACCGGTCGTGTGCAGCCCGACAATAAGCTCCATAACTTGCCTGCCGGAAACCGAATCCAGGTTTCCCGTCGGCTCGTCGGCAAAAATAATAGACGGATCGTTCACGAGCGCGCGGGCAATCGCTACGCGCTGGCGTTCACCGCCGGACAGTTGGCTGGATAAATGATGGACACGATGCGATAGGCCGACTTTTTGAATAACGGCAAGCGCTTTTTCACGCCTCATCCGAGCGCCTACCCCCGCATATACGAGCGGCAGCTCAACATTCGCAAGAACGCTTGTGCGCGGCAAAAGATTGAACGATTGGAACACGAATCCCATTTTTTTGTTCCGCGCCGCTGCAAGCTCCTCATCCCCCATATCAATCATGGCTTTGCCGTCAAAATGGTACGAACCTTCCGTGGGCCGGTCAAGAAAACTTAAAATATGCAGCAATGTCGATTTTCCTGAACCGGACGGTCCCATAATCGCCACAAATTCACCCTGGGCAATGGAAAAAGACACGCCGTTGAGGGCGCGCGTCATGGTGTCGTCGTCACTATACCGCTTTTCGAGATTACGCACGTCGATAAGCATGCCGTCTCATTGTTCGTTCATATAATTAACTATCGTATCGCCCTCGGCCACACCGCTCCGTATCTCAATAGCGCTGTTCGCCGCCCGGATGCCAACCCGCACCTGAACGTACCCGATATCCTGACCGTTTGGAACGCGGACATACGATCCCCCATCGCGCTCAACAACAGCCCGTTGAGGCACGAACAGAACATTTTCCGCGCGATTTGTCTCAACATCCAAATTCGCGGTCATGCCGCTTTTTACCCGAGGCTCCGCGCTCTCGATGCTCGCCTGGATACGATATGTAACAACGCCGCCCAATATCTTAGAAGCCGGATCAACGGAAATGATCGTCCCGTTCAACTCGGCTCCGACAATAGCATCCAGCGTTATCATCAAGGGATTGCCGACCTCTATTTTTGCGATATCCGCCTCCGGCACATCTGCCTCTATGGCAAAGGGTGTGTCGGCAATAAGAGATACCGCAGAAACGCTTGCGGTCGCAACCTCTCCTTTTTTAATATTCACGGCGGTCACAACGCTTTTGGTCGGCGCGCGAAGGACCGAATTATCCAAATTCGCCCGCGCGGTATCAAGATTTGCCGATGCCTGCGACACCTGCGCGCGAAGTCCCGCAAGATCAACTTCCCGTGCGGGCGCTTTCGTTGCCTCAAGCTGGGCCCTGGCGGCCGCCACTTGCGCCTGAGCCGTCTTGATAGCCCCATCATTCGTTATTTTTGTCGATGCAATGATCTGCTCCTGCGAATTCAGCTGCGTGATAACGGTATTTAAATCAGTCCAGGCGTTCTTTACGATCGTTTTATCCGCGTCGGTCTGAAGCGCATCATACGTATAACTGCAGGCAAGGCGTATCGATTCAAGATACGTTTGTAAATTATTGATGGCGGTATCTATATTTTCCCGCGACGACGCAGTCGTGATGCTATTTACTGTCGTTTTTACCGAAACAAGCGCACTGTCGGCGAACGGTTTTTGAAGCTCTGCCTTTTGTTTTGCCGCATCGGACACAATGAACACGCCGAATTTCTTCATACATTGGTACGAGCACGATATATCGTAAAAATTATTAAGCGCCTGCAGTGCGGCATCCGCCTTAAGCCGGACGTTCTGGAGAACATCCAGGGAATCTGTGTATGTTTTTGAAATGGCGACCTCCGCATTTGCGTTCGCGTTATCCAAAGCTGTTTGCGCGGAATCAACGGCCCGCTGGGCAACCGCTATGTCCTCGGCAGATGCGCCGGCAATCGCTTTATTTAAATTTGCCCGCGCGGTATCAAGCGCCGCACTTGCCTGTTTAACTTGCGCATCAAGAGAAACTGTATCCAGCCGGGCAAGCTCCTGGTTCGCCTCGACATGATCCCCCGCCTTCACGGATACCGCCGCCACGCGTCCCGAAGCAAGGAACGAGAGCGCAACCTCTTCCGACGCTTTCACGGTTCCTGTTGCCAAAACTCTCTCAACGAGCGTGCCCCGCTGAACTGTTGTGAGCACATACGGGGGCTCTTTCGGCCCTCGTGTTGCCACAAACACGACAACTGCGCCCGCAATAATAATTATGGCCGCCACCAATATTTTATGTTTTTTAAGCAAAACCAACATATATAAAACTAACGCGGGTTCACTGTATCATCTCATGCGCCACAATAACAACGTTCATCAACAATCCTTTCCTGTTACTTACAGGATGAAATATTGTCTATAGCGACAAGCGAATTTCGGAGTTGCGCGCCCAAAATTCCGCCTCCCCCACCCCGGTCAGATGAAATTCTATATTTGCTTCCGGCCTTCAGCTCATACGTTCCCGACGGCTTGCCGCAAACAAAATATTTCGGGAGCGTTTCAAGCGCGATAAATGTATCTTTTATTTCGCCTTCGTATCGGAAACTGAATATCTTCTGCTCAACGCTCACAGATACCATGGTTCCGTTTTTCACGCTGTATCGCACGGCATCAAAATAGTCTGGGGTGCCCGAAAACGTCAGAACAATATTCTTATACTCGCTCTTATTTCCGTGACCATCGTCGCACTTCAGGGTAAACTGCGCGGTATTGGAATATTTATTTTTCACCGGATACACCGTCTCTTTTCCGCTGGCAGATTTTCTTCCACTCCAGCCAGAACTCGCTTCGCAAAAAGAAGCGCCCGCGGAAGACCAAGAAAGCTCAACGGCCTGACCTTCAACCACCCATTCACTCGGTATCACGGTAAAAAAATCTATTGTGATTTTCGGAACCACCGTTACCATAATTGATTTTGTTGTCTCAACGCCGGTCCCCGTACGGCATATTAACGTATATGTCGTTGTCGTTGCCGCGGTAATGGCTTCGCTTCCGTACAAAGACTTTTCTCCTCCCCATCCGTCAGCGGCCCTGCACGATTCAGCGCCCGTAGACGTCCATGTGAGACGCGTGGGCGAACCAAGCGTTACGGTAGACGGGGTTGCATAAAACGATACCGTGGGTGGTATCCGAGACGAAAGAGCCCCGGAGACAAAAACAGTGACCGCTATGCCCGCAACGCCCAGAAACATTAGGGCTCCCGCGATCAGAAAAACATTTCGCGATGAGATATTCATGTTATACCGCTATACCAACTGGTTTGGAGGCGTCGTATTTTTGCCGTGCTCCCAACGAAGAGCCAAAACCAGCAACGCAGAGAAAACAATTACAACAAAAAAGAGAACAATATATACTCCCGCGTTCCCCAGATTTGTGAGCGCGAATGACGCCGTTTCCAGAAGCAACCATGCGGAAAAGACCACCGACACTACAAAATACGGCAACGAGACTATCGCGTTGATGCTTTGTTCCTTCTTCAATGCATAATAGATAAGAAATGAACTGCTGGTGAGGGTCACAATAAACATGGTGTGCGCAAACAGCACGGCGAGATGTTCGGATACGCTTGCCGCACTCTGCCCGACCGACACCCAATTCTCAAGGTCAAGCCAAATGCGGGCAAACAATACCACCAGCGCCAACGTAAGCAGGGTTGAAAAAATTGCGGTTACCGGAGAAATGTTATGGAACGGAGAAACCGACACTGTTCCGCTTTTTTGGTTTCGCGCACGAAGTATAAAAAACCCGCCAATAATAACGGCTATAAAAAGCCAGAATCCGCCGGAAAACAGAAGCCGCAGAAACATCTCAAAAATTCCGTCACCCCCATAACCATATCTATCAACAGTCAACGCTGGGGGTTGTTGAACCGTGACTCCACCGCCGGAAGAGCGTTCATATACCGGCGAAGAACCGCCCGGCATTCCCCCGGTTGTTATATATCCGAGACCAATTACTAAAAATGCGATCAGGACGATGCCGCCCATGAGCGCAAATAATATTTTTGTTCGTGTAAGTGTCATAATGTATTGAAATTAATACCCATATTATACCACGGGCATATCCAAAAACCGTCCGGAAATGGACGGTTTTTCGAAAATCGGTTTAGAGGTTCGCGGGCGGCTGAATGCCGAGATTAATGCGCAACAGGTCTTCTTTGTCGTCTCCGCCACCTCCGCTTTCTTCATCACCTTCATTATCCTCTTCCTCCTGAGGCTCCGTGCCGCTGTTTTGATTTCCGTCTTTTGTGCTCCCTTCGCTCTGCTCACCCTCGTTGCCTTCATTATATATATCCAGATTCCCGCTTGCCCGAAGCGATATATTTGCTTCCTGAGCAAGCCGGTGAGCCTCCTGGAAGGAAACAAACGCTTGTCCGTACTGTCCCGCCTCAAGTCTTATCTTCCCTTCCGCAAGCGCGGCTTTCGCGGCAGCCAACTTTGTCTCCGCGTCTTTTTTTGCTTCTGCGCCTAACGTTTCGGCCGACTCATCCAACTGCTTTTGCGTATCTTGTATCCTTTCCTGCGCCTCCCTTAAACGCTCCTCTGCGGCGGCCTGCGCAACAGTATGCGTCTCAACAACAAAAGAATCCTCGGTATCCGCCCGCTTATCTTCTATATCCAAGCGGTGTATTTTTATGGCTAGCAATAATTCTTCAGCTTCGTCATCATCACCGCTTCCCTGCTCCAGTCCTTCGGCAAATCTTTCCAGAATGCCTTCGTGCGCCTTCAGAGACGCCTCAAAATCTGAGGTTACCTCGGCGGCTATCGCCGCTTCACCACGAGCCTCGATCTGGGAAAGCCGCTCGTTGATGCGCTCGGCATGCATATCAAAATTCGCTTCTATTTGAGCACGGATGTCTTCCGTAAGACGCCCCTGCTGCACGAGCTCCTCGGCTTCCTCAAGACGTCGTTCAACGCGTTTCGCTTCCCACTGCGCACCAGCATGCGCCGAAAACGTGAACGCTCCGCGGATCTCCTCGGTAACACCGACTTTCACCGGATATAAAACATCTCCCGGCAACGCCCGCTCGGCCGCGAACGATATCCCCGCTCCGGTACCGAACAATAATATCAAAACAAGCGCTATTGGCATGGGCCGTAATATAAAATTGGCAAACCGAAACCGCGAACCGCCACTCCATATATGCCGCCCGGACGGCTGAACACTGACAGGCGGATGCATGCGCATGAACGCAACAAGATTGCCGCGCATCTCGCTTTTTTCCTGAGCGGAAAGAACGATGTTCTCCGCTTCTTTATTCATAAATTGAAAATTACGAAACTTCATACAATGCTGAAATTTGTTTTATTGCTCTGTGTAAACGGACCGAGACAACGTTCTCGCTTTCACCCAAAATGTGGGCTATCTCTTTGGGTCCGAACCCGTCTATATAACGCAGCACGATCACTTTGCGGTGGTGTTCATCCAATTTCCCCAAAAGCTCGCCGATGCGCCCCGCCTCCGCCTTCGCCTGAACCTGGTCAGCATCATGCACAGCAAGGTCAAACCCTTCATCCTGAAGCGCGTCCAGAGAAAGCGGCTTCCGGCGGCGCGACTCGTCAATGACAAGGTTATTCGCCACCCGGTAAAGAAACGCTTTTAAATTTTTTACCTCATTGCCTTTTGCGAGATATTCCCACGTCTTCATGAACGTGTCCTGGACGAGTTCTTTGGCCCGCTCGCGTTCATAGACGCGAAAATAGCAATGTCGAAAGAGCGCATCGGCATATGCATCATAAAACTTCAGGAATTCTTGCGTTGCGCCTTCCATGTAGCCTTTAGTATTCATGACGGACTCCTTTAATATTTCTTACCTCCCCCACCCTATCGCCGACCCGTCCCACGCGCAATAGCGGATAAAAATAAAACCGCACGGCATATCCGCGCGGTTTTTTAGTGGACCCAGCGAGAATCGAACTCGCGCCTCGGCAATGCGAATGCCGCGTAATACCACTTTACTATGGGCCCGCATATCCAAGCGTACATTGTATATGTGCGCGATTCAAGAACGGCGCGTCCAACGCAAAAATAAAAAGGCTTATTACTAAGCCTTTAATACTTTTCTTCCTTGATCTTGAACCCTTCGGGGCCAAGAACTTCTTTTATACCCTCGACCATACCCGGATGACCGCAGGCGTACACAAGAGAATTTGCGGGAGTCAAACCAAATTTTGCCATAAGCGCCGATGCCTGTTCGGGAAGGCGGCCCGCAACACCATTCCACGCCCTGTTCCTGGGGTCATCGGGACGGCTTACTGCGGGAATATGTACGACATGCGGAGTTTTGGAAAACTCCCAACAGCATGCCGACAGCTCATCAACATAGCTCACGCCCTGAAAGATATAGAACTTCCATCTACCCGTGGCGGCATAATGCCGAACCATGCTCCGGAACGGTGCAATACCGGTCCCGGTGGCGAACATCGCGTGATGTTCCACGGACTCATCGAACAGGAATTTCCCCCGCCCGCGCGGCTGGAACAGCTCCACCCGGTCTCCGGGAGAAAGCTTCCACAACAGCGTCGTCAGTGCCCCGCCGGGAACCAGTTTTATTAACAACCCAATATCGGTATCCTGGGGAGAAGAAAAAACGCTATAGGGTCTTTTTACTCCACCCACCGAAACAACGCAGAACTGGCCGGCCTCAAAAACGAATTTGGTATCCGTTTGAAACCGGAATATGGCAAGATCCGGCGATATATCATTCCGTTCCACAAGCGTCATAGCGCGCATTTTCTCGGTCACAGCATTCCTTCGGTACACTACGCGAAATTGTAAAAAACATTATTCTCTTTATACTGATTTTGCCGCAAAAGGCAACGTATATTTCCGCGTTGTTTTACTTTTTAATAGATATATGTTGTAATAATTTATTGCTTTTTTCGCGTCCATACAACAACGCCGCCACAGCTTCGTGGCGGCATTTTTTGTCGGGGTGCTGGGAATCGAACCCAGTCTTCACGCACCCGAAGCGTGCGTACTGCCGGTATACTACACCCCGAATTTCTACACCTGATATTTTGACTTTATCGCCTCTTCCTCTTCACGCA
>Ga0209514_10000624_pt1 | contig 70048 bp, 66 predicted proteins | sample Subgrocontami58m_FD_187452 | JGI IMG/M metagenome (GOLD analysis project Ga0209514, IMG submission 187452) | Subsurface groundwater microbial communities from S. Glens Falls, New York, USA - GMW37 contaminated, 5.8 m (SPAdes) (version 3) | ecosystem: Environmental > Aquatic > Deep subsurface >... | reverse complement strand
CTTTCTGTTTATTAACTTTCTTTATTTTTCCAAAATGAGAGACTTTTTGAGGATACTTTCTTAGTCCTCCCAAGTCTTTGATGAGGCGGCCGATAGTAGTTGGCTTGGGACAAAGTATATTTTTTTGATCACAAAATGGTTTCAATTCCGGATAGAGTTTTTCTTCGCCTAGATTAGGATGTTCCTCTCTGATTCTTTTGATCTCGGTAATGATCTCAATAGGCCAAAGCCGTTTTCTTTTAGTTCTGGGGGATTTGGATTTATCATCGAGCGCTTCAATTTTCTTCCCTTCTTTTATCCAAGCCTGTTTCCAAGAATAGAGAGTTGATCTTTTGACTGGAAAAGCGTCTAGGGCCGCCTCAAGACCATGCTTTTCCCAAAACATTAATACTCTGACTTTATATTTAGCTCTTTCAGTGAACATATACCGGTACTTAATATAGTCATTAGAGGCTCCGACAAAGCCCTTAATACCAGTATATTTGCAATGAATCCGATTAAAAAACGCCATAAAGCTAGGGCTTCATAGAGTCCAGGATGTATGTGAGGTTATGCATAATTTATCCCCTACTCAAGCAAACTTAAACACTCCTCATAATCTTATAAATTAAAAACATCCGTCAGCTGACGGATGTTTTTAATTTACTCTACAAAATCAATCTATCTAAACAAAGAAGATAAATCAATTATAGAACCAAGTTGAAGTTTTTTAGCATTGGTACCGCTACTAATTCCCCATTCAGGAACTTCTACATTGTTCTGTTTGGCCAACTCTTTGGTAGCACCCTTGATAAGATCGTTATGGAGGTTGCCCAAGATTGATTTAACCAAAGTCCAAAGAGATTCTCCTTCAGCAAGGGCGTGGCTCTTGCTACCGGTGTCTGTGGTTGGGGCGGATACAGCTAGATCAGACTTTGGAAAGAGCTTGTTGATTTCAGCCATAGTAAAGACGGGGTTAGTTTCGGAGTCATAGCTAACAGATCCACCCTTCTTAATTGTTTTTAGGAAGTGGAGGTTCTTGAATACGATTTTATCTTTTACAGCCGATGTATCGCTATCAGCATCATCCTCTTCTTCTGTAGAAGAAACCAAGCGCTTGAAGTTAATAAATGAACCAGTATAGACAGAAACATTATTGTCTGAGTATCTGGCAATCATCAACATCTTGCCGGGTGTAGCTGAGCCAACAATACATACACCGTTAGTATTAGATATGCAAGTTCCAACCTTGCCAACACCAGATTCAAAAATATAATTAAGTTTATCTTTTTTGATCGGTCTGGATCCATAAAGGGCTACGAATTCGGCATTGGTTCGGTCAAACAATCTGACTTCGGATCCGGCAAGTGGATTCTTACATTGCGGTTCCGGTTTGCCATTAACATTATAGCCACAAACCCCAGACTTGGCCTGATCTACTGTGTGCAGATATACCGTAGCTTCGGAAGCATATGGACATCCGGTGCCATCAACATTTCCGGCTACACCAGGACACTGATCGGTAATTTTTTGTCCAGGTTGCAGATTAATAGATGCACCATCCATCATAAATGACACTGGCGTGGTGCCGATATTACTAATAACTACAGTTCCATTTGGCCCTTCCGGAATAATATCTACGGATTGGCCGTTAGACAAAGATCCGCTTCCAAGAACTGCATTATTTTCATCGAGAATTTCAACGAAAATTGATTCGGTATTACCCATTCCAGCTATTACATAACTTCCCATTTTGACTGATTGACCGGCAGTTAGGTTGACTCTGATGGCTTTTCCTTGAACTCCGGTACCCGGCTCTCTAACAACAATCTTAGAGTTTGTTGCCACGGCCGTAACAGTGGTGCTGCCACAAACTATATCTACAATTTCACCAGTCGCATCTAATTGCGTTTCAACGCTGTTATTGCAGGTAATTAATTTAGCTATTCCGGTACCAGCACCACTAGTATTAATTTGAACTAATCCCGGTGTTAAACTTTTAACCGAGACATTCCAACCACCACGATTAATACTTCCAAAGGTTAAACCATCATTGAAGTCGTTAGAGGCGATTAAACTTTCATCAAGTCTCGAAGTTTTATTTCTATCAACTTCGTTGTCAATGCCATCATTATCTTTATCCGGATCACAAGCATCACCTAATCCATCGCTGTCGGTATCTAATTGATCGATATTGATAACCAATGGACAGTTGTCCGGGTAGTTATATGTTCTGGTTTCTTGAGCTTCGGCATTACCAGCCATGTCAGTGGCAAAATACTTTAGAGTATTCTGACCGCTGACAAGAGCAAGGGTGGTAGTGGCGGCATTTACGGTAACTTGTGCGTTTGCATTGAGGGTGTATTTAATATTTGCCACACCGCTTGTTGTATCAGTAGCAGAAAGAGCAACACTCAAATCATTTGGAACTGCGTCGCCATCAGGATCTGTTATAGAAACGGCTGATACCGGATATTCTGAATCTACTTTTTCTTGTAGGGTTTTGGTAATTTCAACGTTACCGGCATTATCAGTTGAGAAATAGGTTAATGTGTTGGTTCCTTCTTTATCAACTAATAAAGTTCCTGTATAGACTGTTGGGTTGGCTCCGTTAAGGGATACCATTGTGCTATCAGACAAACAGCCAGAGACACTGTCGGCACAAGTTAGATTGATACCGAAAGGAGTCTTGTACCATCCATTGGTACCATTTGGAGTAGCTGGAGTTTTGGTTAGAGCGGTTGTTGGTTTGGTAGTATCCAAGACTACAGATTCTTCGTTAGACCTACCCCCTTCATTAGAAGCTTTATCGGTAGCGCTGACTCCATAGAAAGAACGTGAACCTTCAGATAGAACGGAATCACTATAAGTTCTAACTGTATCTAGGGTGGTTGTTAACAAGGACAATGATCCTGATACAGACCCTTTATAGACATTGTAATTGTTTAATCCGGAAGCTAGTATTCCTGGGTCAGTAGAGGCGGACCAATTCAAAACTGATGGCAAGGAATTTATGAATCCATTGAGACTTAGCTGGAATAGAGTCGGTGGAAGAGGAGATGTTTTATCGATAATGATATTTACTATATTTGACGCAACACTCATCAAGCCACTGTGGTCAATAGCTTTTACTGAATAGAAGTATCGGGTGTTGGTAGATTTTACTGAAGCATCGTTATAACCGGTAAGGTCTGTGGATGTTAGTTCCGTGGAAGGAGTACAGGTACCAACAGCATTGCTTACAACACAACCATAGACTTTATAACCAGCAATGCCGGATTTACTGTCTGTAGAAACAGACCAGCTGACATTCTGCAAGTCTTGATTACTAAATAACTGCAGGGCACCAACTACCGGAGCGGTTGGACCAGTTCTGTCAATTTTTACAGTACTAACGTTTACGGATTCTAAATTACCGGCATTATCAACTGATTGATAACGAATATAATTTGTTCCTTCAGTTGAAACAGTTACAGAAGTACCAATAACCGGGGTACAAGTATTGGTTTGATCGGCGCAGACCAATGTATCTTTAACTCCTGATCCGCCTTGATTATCGGTGGCTGTAAGAGAAGCGGATACATTTGAAGTGTACCATCCGTTAGTTCCTAATGTTCCGGATAGAACAGCGGTCGTGACTGGAGCTATTGTGTCGGTGGGAGTTGCAGAATTATATATGGCCAAAACTTCACTATCAGAAAGGGCGCGACTATAAACAAATGCGTCATCAAGTTGCATGTTTGTACCGCAATAATTTCCCTGCGCATAACAGAAGAATCTAAGTCCAGCGGTACTTGTATTTGTTTTTGGTGAAACATCACCGGATGGTGCTGAAGCCACTCCGTTAACATAAATTGTAAGATTGCGGTTTTTGCTTACCCCAACAACATGGGTCCATTTTCCTAAGATAGAAGGGACGGTAATCGGAGCCCCCCAATACCCCCCATCCCAACCCAACAGAAACCGAATAGTGCTATTTCCTCCAACATCTCCATCATACTGAAATGTAAAACCGTTATTACCAGTACCCAAAAAACGATAAATACCAGTACCAGCAACATCAAATTTAACCCAGGCACCTATCGTAAGGGTGTCGCCATAAGAATTGAGAAGTACGTTTGAATTAAAATATTGTCCTGCCGCTGTGGCCCTTAAACTCGAACCCTCATGACCACTGGCACTCCAAGATACACCGGATATAGTACCAAGAGTTCCCTGATCGCTATATGAAGAACCGGAGCCCTCATTGAATTTCCATGATGCAACCAAAGTTGGATCTTGAACGATTGCGGCTGTAGTAAACGAGAAATTATAAGCCGAGGTTAAGTAATTTCCAATTGTATCTTTAGCTCCAGTTCCTATAGTTACAGTGTATTTTTTTGAAACATCTAAAATGTTGCTGTGAGTAAAGATCATTCTATTTCCCTCCCAACTAAAAGTTCCGCTGACTGCCGGACTTATTGAAAAGGCGCTTTGAGCAGAAGCTGTATTCATAGCTTCACTGAAAGAAATACTTATAGGAGAATAGACTGAAACATTTACAGCGTTATTAGATGGAACAGCAGAGGAAATAGTAGGAGAAATTCTATCCACGTTCACAATCATAATTCTTAATGTCTCTATATTTCCTGCGTTATCAACGGATTGATAACGAACATAATTAGTTCCATCCGAAGAAATAATTATAGAATTACCAATAATCGGAGTACAGGTATTGGCTTGATCAGCACAAACCCTGGTTTCTTTAAGTCCTGATCCGCCTACATCATCAACTGCAGTTAAGGTGACGGTTACATTTGATTTATATTGCCCGTTGTCACCCAATATTCCGCTTAAAGAAGCGGTAGTAACCGGGGACGTATATTCACTGCGAGTCACTTGCAGCTTGAGCGGAAAATAATCAACATTGCCACTGGCCGGTGTATACGCGGCATCACAAATGCCGTCAAGCGGACTAGTATCGGCACAAGTCTCAGAAAATCCAGTACCTGAAGGTGTTGCCCAATAATTACCGCCAATCCATGAACCACCCACTATATTAGTACCCGCCGTCTTGGTAGTATTCAAAGCATTAGATGCACCAGCAAAACTTGTGTTTGATACGTTATTAAGCGAGTTGTTGTATGCAGTATTGTAGCTTACATACCAGAATTCAAGCGTACCAAGACCATTGGAGTTCATGGTGTTATTGAAGATGGTATTGTAATTAGCACTACCACCCCAAAGTGAAATGGCGGTGCCATTATTAAAACTCATGGTGTTACCCGAAACTATATTATAACTGCTACGGTATAAACCAATTCCATCACCATTATAGTTAGTGGTGTTGTTGGAAATGGTGTTGCTATCGCTGCCTGGGTGGGCAATAAGGATGCCTTGGAGAACGTTTGAGTTGGCGGTATTATTGGAAATTGTATTTCTGCCAGAGTTAGTGCCGAAGATACCACGATTGGTTAAGTTGGTGGTATTGTTGGAAATGGTGTTACCGGAGCTATATTCAAAGCGAATACCATTATTGAATTTAGTTATGACGCAATTCTTGACCGTCACCCCTGTTTTACCATTAAGATAAACACCGTTACCGGTAGCATTATTTGCCCCGGTCATGCTATAACCGGCACAATCCAGGGTGATATTATTGGCTCCGATTATAATCCCTTCTGCCGAACAGGACATATTGGAATCAAGAGTTGTATTTGCGTATATAGTACTTCCACAAGCCGGATTTGCGGCAGAAGCCGATAATGGTAAAAGAAGAAGAGATGCAACGAACATAAATGATCCAATCATTGATATCTGGATCATTTTATTTTTTTGATAAGTCATACTTTTATTTTTTTTAATTTTAATTAATTTTTATTTTTATTTATTTGAAAAGATTTAAAACACAAAAAGAGGCCGGTTATTTTCAACCTCCTTTTTTAGAACTATTTGCCAATCCGACTTCAATTGGTAACATTAGATAAAGTATAACAGAAGTTACGAATTTAAAGCTAGTGGATAAAAAATAAATAACTGACCCTCATAATTCATATCAAGGAAATCAACGCTTCCCCGCCACCAAACCAATCATAATAAGCCGCCTCTTAAAAATCGCCCGGTGAGCGATTTTTTGATATAATTAAAATATTAATTTAAAACTTTTATTTGAATATGAAAAAAATAAAAATTATTAAAAGCCCTCGCTCGCCAAAAAGGGTTCCCGCATTGCATATACATACCGAGCTTAAAAAAACAGAACCGTTATTAAAAGAAAGCGAGAGTCGATTAAAAATAGCTTTTGAAGACGCTCCGGATGCCTATTATATTACCGACATTAAAGGAACCCTAATTGACCTAAATAGAAAGGCTGAGGGACTTTTTGGATATAAGAAAAAAGAATTGATTGGTAAAAATTTTTTGAAGTTAAAGCTATTATCCATGATCGAGATACCAAAAGCCGTAGCAATATTAGCCAAAAACTCGCTGGGCAAACTAACCAGTCCGGAAGAATTTAAACTGATCAAAAAAGACCAGACGCCCGCTAATGTAGAAATAAGCACCTATCCCACCAAAATCAATGGTAAAAAAATGGTTCTTGGTATTGCCAGAGATATAACCGAGCGCAAAAAATCCGAAAAAGAAATTTCATTTAAAAACGCCATTTTGGAGGGCCAGTACGAAACATCCCCTGATGGAATTTGGGTGGTGGGATCCGATGGAAAGACAATTTCTTCTAATAAGAATTTTCTGAAAATGTGGGCGATACCTAAGAAGCTGGTAGAAACACGAGCCGATATCAAAATATTAGAATTTATACTTTCAAACTTAAAAGACCGAGAAGAGTTTTTATCAAAAATAAAATATTTATTTACCCGCAAGAATGAAAAAAGTTCTGATGAAATACACTTAAAAGACGGCAAAATTTTTGATAGGCGCTCCTCTCCTTTAATAGATCTAAATAATAATTATCTTGGAAGAATATGGTATTTTAGGGATGTTACCGAACGTCAAAAATCAGCGGAAAAAATTAAAGAATTAAACGAGCTTCGCAATAAATTTATTCAAGTAGTGTCCCATCAATTACGAACGCCACTTACTTCAATTAGGTGGAACTTAGAATCATTTCTAAATGAATCTTTCGGAAAAATAACAAAAGAACAAAAGGATATTATCAGATTGACCCTCGAAGCAGATACAATTGTAATAAATCGCATCAGGGACATGCTCACAGTTTTGGACATTGAAGAAGGGCGATCGGCTACAATTAATAAACAAGAGGCGTCGATAAATTCTTTGCTGGATTCCGTATTAGCTGAATTTGAGAAAAAAATTGAAATTAAAAATATTGATTTAAAATATAAGACTTCAAAAGCCTCGATACCGGCCATCAACGTTGACCTGGAAAAAATCAGGGAGGTTTTTGAAAAATTGATAGAAAATGCGATTGACTATACAAAAGAAAAAGGAAGGATTTCAATAATGTTCGACAAGCTAGGTGGGTTTATCAGATTTGAAATTACCGATACGGGCATAGGAATTCCTACAGCTGAACAATCCCATATGTTTCAGCGTTTTTATCGAGGAAGCAATGCTTTTGCCATGAAGCAAGATGCATCTGGTATCGGACTCTACATCGCCAAATATTTTATTGAGCAGCATGGCGGAAAAATTGGATTTACCAGCAAAGAAGGACTGGGCAGTACTTTTTGGTTTGAATTGCCAATAACTAAATAAATCAATAAAGGTTACTCAAAAAAATCGCCACTAAAGGCGATTTTTTATCGTTATCTTTTAAGTATTGACTTACTCGAATAATATCCCCCTACGAATGCAAATGTATGAATAGCGCCAAAGGCAAAGCCCGTTCCTAAAAGACCCATACCTAAAAAAAGTTAATCCTTCTAATGAAATCCCAAAGGGATAATAGTCAAAAACTACCGGCAAGACGTTGTAATACATTCCCCACAACGATGAAACAACTACCCCACCGACAACCACTTTAAAAAGAGGGTTGACCCCGCACCTTTCGAGGATCATTTTATGAATAAAATCTGTTTATTATTTTTTTAGGTATTTTTATTGAATAATTTTTAATTTTAATTCAATATCATTTTTCAATCCTCAAAAGGTGCGGGGTTGATATATTTATAAAATTTATATAACCTAAGTTCAGAAGCTTAACAGGGGGATTTGATATGATTCTTTGGTTAAAATTGGATGGTAAATTTATGAGAAAACTCATAAACCTACCCGCAACCGGAAATAGTTTTCACTTAGTGGATATTCACTTAAAGAATGGCAATATTCTTAAAAAGGTAAGGGTATTTGAATCAAGGGTTGTAGAATTGCGGGCCGGATTCAGAAATTTAAAAGAAGAGGATATATCAGATATCGAACTGTCAGAATAAAATTAAAGCCAGGACTCACCTCTTGGCTTTTTTATATTGGAAAACAAAACAAAGTATATTTTAGCTGAATTATCCGTCGATAGACGGATAATCGCCCGAACATTTTACTAGATTAAATGTTTTAGGGTATAATAAAAAAATGGAACAATTTACATGGACAACTAAATATAGCGTCGGTATAAAATCTATTGACGAACAACATCAGCATTTTTTTAAAGTAGCCAATTTACTGGTAGAAACCGCCTTAAACGATGCCGCTACAAATGAAGAAGTAATTGCCCTGATCGGCAGTTTGGGAGATTATGCTTTTTATCACTTAAAAACCGAAGAGGATTATTTTGATAAATTTTTATACCCAGGCGCACCAGAGCATATAGTCGAACATAACAAATTCAGGGATCAGGTCAAAAAATATTTCGATCTAATTAAAGACAAAGAAACTGATATTAAGAAATTAGGCAAGGATGCCGCAATATTTTCGGGAAATTGGCTATATCATCATATTCTTTTAGTGGACATAAAATATTCACAATTCTTTATAGCAAAGGGGCTGGAATAAATTATTTATGTCCGAAGAAATTATTTATCCAATCCGTATCAACCGATACCTAACTTTAAAAGGCTCGGCAGCGGATAGAGGCGCAGCGGATAGCCTTATTGAGGCTGGCCTAGTATTTATAAACGGTAAAAAAGCGACACTCGGAGACAAGGTTCAAGAAACAGACAAGATAGTGGTATTAAAAAATAATCTTCATGCCAAGAAACTAATATACATGGCTTTTTATAAACCAAAAGGCGTGGTTATGCATTCTCAAAAAAACAATGAAAAGAGCATTAAAGACCTAGTAAATATTCCCGGCGCCTTCGCCACAGACGAATTCATTAAGGAGGCCGAGGGGCTAATTATTTTAACTAATGATAAAAGGATAATGGAAAGAATTCCTAATCCCCGCCTTGCTCACGAAAAAGAATATGATATTGAAGTGGTTGAAAAAATACCGGCAGCAAGAGCGGAAAAAAATATCGGATCAGGTATTATAATAGACGGTCAAAAAATATCGGCTAAAAAAGTAAAGATATTAGGGGGTCATAAAATGACCGTTGTTATGGTTGAAGGCAAAACCCAACAAATCACCAAAATACTCTCCCCGCTTCAACTTACAATCAAAAATTTAAAAAGAAAGCGGATTATGAATATTCTTTTGGGTAATTTAAAACCCGGAGAATCTCGACCACTTGAAGAAGCGGATAAAAAAGCCTTTCTAGCCAGCTTTGGATTAAAATAAATTTGGGGTTGACCCATTTTTAATCAAGACTTAGTATAAAATCATAAGAAGTACCTTAAAAAATTCAATGGATCCGCCTTCGCATGAAGCTATGGCGGACATAGGGAGGATGGTATGAAAACTATTACGTTGGCAGTGCTTATGCTTTTAGGCTTATTTTCCACTGATTCTTTTGCAAAAAAAGACTCTCGTGGCGCAGAGTATGACCTCAATGGAAAGGTTTTAAGCATAACAGAAACATCATTTAAGCTAATCAATCGCTCAAATAACGGCGAACACGCATCAATGATATTAAAAGGAAAAGTTCCTTCAATGTCGATAAAGGACGCAATTGAAAAGATACAGGCTGCTCACGACTTATTTCAGGAAAAATCAATCATGATAAGCCCAACTTCAAATTTACTTATAGAATTTGAGGGACGCATATCTAACTTGTTAATGTCGCATATTTGTCGCGGTGAAGGCGGAAACTATCTCGCTGTTTCTGTGCCTGATATATATTTTTCAGAAAATTTTCCGATTAATATATCCGGACAAGAAGTAATAATCAAACAGTTGATAATAGGTACGGATCCCAGCACGGGATTACTTTTACAAAAGAAACTCTTGTGGGGCTCGGTTACTGAATATTGGCGCTTCTTATTAAAACAAGCAGACTATGATAGAAAATTCAAAATTCAGGGACTCATCAATTACGCCGAACAAAGATCGGACAAAAACGAAATTGAAAAACTTGAATTAACGATAGTGATCATAAAAATAAATCCTCTTCCCTAGAACATATCAATGCCCCGATCTTAAATCGGGGCATTTTTTATTTTCTAATTTACTGGTATAACCCAAAGAGTTTAAATAATTTAATAAATAAATTCCACATCTTTCTGCGAAGTATTAGAACCGCACAGAAAGAATTGTTTTGCACCTATTCATCTCCGCAAGCAAGCTATGAGGTATTCTAGAAAGGTGCGGGATAAAAAATCATACTATAATAAAGCCCATTGTTTTTATTTTTATTTATAATATAATTCACTCATACTTCATGTATTCGGATATCCATAAAAAATATGAGATCATCAACCCTAACTCCAATAGTCCTTATACTTATCGTCTCTTTGGGATTGGCTAGTTTTGCGATGTGCCATTTCAGCCAAATTGCCCATAAAAATTGCTTGGTTGATTTTATCGGAAATACCGAATGCAACGCAGCACCAAACTCAATACAATCTGCATTATCGCATATCAATGCCCTAGAAAGCTTTTCTTCGGGAATTATTAACGCCGTCAACATATCTATCATCTTCTCCTTATTTTTGATACTTTATTTTTCTATTGAGTTTTTAAATATTAAAAAGCTAAGTATTGCTTTTAATAAGCTTGTCTACAATGAAGAAGCGATCATTGTTTGTGTTCGTAAATATTTACGCTGGCTTTTTTTGCACGAAAAACGAGATCCATATATTTTTTACGCCGCAGCATAAGCGCTACCCGCTTGTGTTTTCGGCTTTATAAAACCGTACTTATTGCGGTTTTTTGATTATAAAATTAATTCACCCCTATTAAATAACGGGGTAAAAATAAAAAAATGGAAAATAAAGAATGTTGCGAAAATAAAAATAGCCAGGAAAAATCGAAACAAGGCTATATTCTACCAAGTTATGTATTACCAATAAGTATCCTTTCCGCTTCAATAATTTTCGGAGGAGCTCTGGTGTATAGCAGTAACACGAACACAAACTCAATCAATTCAAATAATCAAAATAACGAACCCGTATCTGCAACTCAGAGCGAACAACAGATATCAGCGCTTGAAGAAAAAATAGGCCCATCAAATGGCGTTGTGATCCCTATCCAATGGAAAGGATTCGGCAAAATGATGATCGAAGCGGGCGTGATCGATCAACAAAAATTTGAAGAACTCTATAATGATCGGGGAGGTTTAGATCAAAATAGTAAAGATCTTCTAACCTCGGGTGCGGACCAACAATTGGTTATAAACAGAAATAATTCTGGGGCAATACTTAACTTGCTATGGGCTTTTGGTCTTGGAAATAAAAGCGATATCCTAGAGCAAGGTCCTATGCAAGATCCAAAATACGGCGGTGCTGGAAATTTCGCTTCAACCGGCGGCTGGACAATTGCCAAAGGAGACGCTATGGACCACTATAGTATGCACAAATTCATAACTCTTTCGACCGAACAAAAACAGTTAGTTGAAAAGGTTTCAAGGGGCATTTTCAGGCCATGCTGCGGAAATTCAACATATTTCCCGGATTGCAATCATGGAATGGCAATGCTTGGCCTTCTAGAAATAATGGCAGCTCAAGGCGCAACAGAAGAACAAATGTATAAAACTGCTCTCGCTGTTAACTCTTATTGGTTTCCGGAAACTTACATGAATATTGCTAAATTTCTAGAAGGAAAAGGCATAGATTGGAATGTGATCGATCCAAAAGAGATCCTGGGGGCAAGTTTTTCAAGCGCTCAGGGATATCAGCAAATATTAAGCCAGGTTAACCCGGTCCAGAGAAAATCTTCGGGCGGATGCGGCGTATAAATTTATGGAAGTAATTATTGGCGCATCCCTAATTGCCGCATTTATAGCCGGTATCGCAGCACTCTTTGCGCCCTGCTGCATTACCGTTCTGCTCCCCTCCTATTTCGGCTCTATTTTTAAGGAAAAAAGAAGGGTGTTTTTGATGACATTTATCTTCTTTTTAGGAATTCTTACCGTATTCCTCCCCTTAGGTTTAGGCGTTTCTGCCTTAGGACAAATATTCAGCAGATATCATCAGATCATCTTTTCTGTTGCCGCAATATTTTTCTTATTGCTTGGAGTAACCTTGATAGCAGGAAAAAGAATGTCGCTTCCATTCAATATCCATCCAAAAATTGAGAAATATGACTATCTTTCAATTTTTATTCTGGGAATATTTTCAGGCATAGCTACAACCTGCTGCGCTCCGGTTCTTGCCGGCGTCATAGCCCTTTCGGTTTTGCCTGGGTCAGTAATTTGGGGGTTGATCTACACATTGGCATATGTATTAGGAATGGTTTCCCCTCTCTTTCTTATCGCATTTTTCTTGGACAGAGTTAACTTAACGGAAAAGTTCTTAGCAAAAGCCGCTCCGAGAAAATTCACCTTCCTGGGAATGACCTCGGAAGTCACTATTCCGGAACTTATTTCGGGAATAACCTTTCTTGGCATTGGAATTCTCACTGGAATTTGGGCATTCATGAAAGATACCGGAGCGCAAAGCTCCGAACTTCAAGTAAGCATCAATGTTTTTATGGCAAATCTTCAAATTTGGCTCAATGGTTTTATCGGAAGAATACCGCAATATTTCTGGGCACTATTATTTGTAGGAATATTGGCATTCCTCACCGCAGTCGCAATCAAACAATTCAAAAAATATAAATAAACCCAATCCTTAACTCCGCACCTTTCAAGAATTTTAAATATATGATCTAAAAAAATATTCTTGAAAGGTGCGGGATAAAAAGGTGCGGGATAAAAAAATGAAACAAAATAATTCACTAATTACCACAATAGTTTATATAGCAATAGGAGTTTTGGTTATCGGCGGCGCCTATTCACTGGGCAAATCCAACAGCTCAAGCTCTTCAAACGCGGCGGCATCGCCGGCCACATTAGAGAGCTTAGTCGGAAAACCAGTTCCGCAATTCTCGCTCCGCGATCGCGACGGCATAGAATACTCTTCTGAAAATCTTAAGGGGAAAAATATTGTTCTCTTTTTCAACGAGGGTCTGATGTGCTACCCGGCATGCTGGAGCGAAGTCGTTGCCTTGTCTAAAAACAGCCGATTGCAAAACAATGATACCGTTACACTTTCTATTGAACCGGATTCAGCTAGCAGTTGGCAGCAAGCAATTAAAAAAATGCCGGAATTAGGCAATGCAAAAACGGTTTTTGACACCGACCGAAAAGTTTCCAAGTCATTTGGCGCATTAACCGTTGCTTCCTCAATGCATTATGGTTCTTTGCCAGGACATAGCTATGTCGTAATAGATAAAGACGGCATAGTTCAATATGTCTATGACGATCCGAGCATGGCTGGCAATGGCGATCTAATAGCCGACGAAGTTGAAAAATTAAATTAAACAAACCCTATGCATGAAAATAATAAAGGATTCTTAAGGGCATTTTTAATGGTTCTACCGTGCCTATTAATAGTATTTATTTTTATTTTTTTCGGCAATAAACTAAATAGCTGGTGGACCATCGGAATAGCCGGCTTCTTCGTGATCAGCCATGCCATGATCATGTTTAGAGGATGCGAAGAAAATGAAACCAAGCCAGATAGCAAGACCAAAAAAGAAGAAGAAAATAAACCTAGATCGTGCTGTAATAAAAACCACTAAAATATATGGGCTCTAAAAAAGAAAATGTTTTTATTGTTTTAAGCATCTTATTCGGGATCATGATTATTTCTTTTTCCTGGATATATTCACGCGGATTAGAAATTAAAAACACTCAGGCGCGAAACCAGGCAAAGATCCAGGCACAAAGCAATGAAGCCGACCACTCCCACAACCAACCCAGCAAGTCGGTTGGTTGTGGGGTTTGATCAATAAAATTTTATTTATCCCGCACCTTCTAACCCTAAGATCTTACCGCAGAAATAAACAGTTATATTAATTATTCCTACAACAGAATCTAAATATTTTATGGAAAGGTGCGGGATTTATTTAAAATTTGTGATCAATAGTATAACCTCTCGAAAGGTTTAAATAATAAATAATAAAATGCTTTCACTTAAACGTTACGGCTGGTTGTGCGTATTGGGCTTGGAAATAGCCTACATTATTTGCCTTTTAGGAGGCTACTTGCCGCTTCGCACCCAACGTGGAATTGAGCTGCACCACTCATTGTTTGAAACACTGCCGGGATTTGTCTGGGGCAATTCATGGAGTATTCTTCTCGGCGCAGTCTACGTATTCACATTCGCCTGGATATTCGCCTGGTATATCGTTTGGATGCACAATACAAGCTTGGTTAAAACTGATAATTAAAATATCTGCTCAATAATGTATGGAAAACTCTTACGGCCTCTGGCCGCTAGTCATTATAAATTCGCTTCTCTTTATAATTTTTGCATTTAGTTTCACAAAACCAAAGACTTCAAGAGACTGGCGTTCATTTGGCGTATTCTCGGCATTCATTGTCGCCCTGTTCACGGAGATGTACGGATTTCCGCTCACAATATATCTTTTATCCGGATGGCTCTCTGCAAAATTTCCCAGTATTGATTTCTTTGCGCACAATTCAGGACACCTTTTAGAAGACTTTTTTGGCTGGGGTGGCGACCCGCACTTCGGACCGTTCCATATTGTAAGTTATATCTTGATCATCTATGGTTTTGTGCTCCTTTCAAATGCTTGGAAAATTCTCTATAAAGCTCAAAGCGGGCACACCCTTGCAACTACCGGCCCCTACACTCACATCCGCCATCCTCAATACGTTGGTTTCATATTGATTATGCTTGGGTTTCTCTTACAGTGGCCGACCATTCTCACCATCATCATGTTCCCTATTCTTGTATGGATGTATGCACGACTTGCCCGGAGCGAGGAGAAGGAGGCTCAAAAAGAGTTTGGGGCTCTGTGGGATGAATACGCCGAAAAAACTCCAGCATTCATTCCTCGATGGAAATCAAACCTCGTCAATATAAATTCTTCAATTTAACTTTTATGACTAATAAAACAACGGGAATTATTTTAATGATCGGTTCCCTTCTCTATCTTGTATTCACAAGTTTCGTTGTGGGTCACGGCTTGCATCCTCTGAATACACTGATCACAATTATCATCTTTCTTTTTGGATTTGTGACGTTTTTTAAAGTTAAGGGGATCGCTTCCGAAACAAAGACAAATGAAGAAACCGCTTCATCTTCACAAGAAGAACCAACACTGCAGCCGACAAAAAAAATCAAAATCTTTTTTGTCGGGCTCGCTTTTACCTTGCTTTCAATAATAATAATTGTCCTTACCTATCTTGCGACTTCGTCTGTTGAGACCCTTACAACTATTTTATCTTTTGCGGGGGGCGTCTCCAATATCGTGTTGCCATGCACCTTACCGCTCGTATTTATTATTGTTCCGCTCTGCATGAGTAAGGGCTACAAAAAAGGATTGGCGATGGCTCTTCTTTTTGGACTTGGGCTTACCACAATGCTTGCAATCTACGGGGGCGCAATCGCGCTCGTTGGAAAATACTTAGGCCTTGATCAAGCCACGAAAATTCTTTATATCATTGCCGGCATAGCTGCTTTCATTTTTGGCCTGTCTACTTTAGCGCTTATTGCTTTTGAAATGCCATCATATTCCAGGATCCCTGCATTCATTCAGCGGCAATCCGATTATCTGAAAGCTCTTTTTTTGGGATTTTTCTTGGGTAATGCCGGTATCGGTTGTCCCAACCCCATTACCTATTTGATTCTCGCCGCCGCAGCCGGAACTGGTAGTGTAGCGGTCGGCGCTTGGTATATGGCCGTCAATGGCCTTGGCAGAACTCTGCCGCTACTATTCTTCGCGGTTTTAGGAATTTTAGGAGTTAATGCCACTACGGGTTTATTGAAACGAAAAGCGTTGGTAGATAAAATCACCGGCTGGACGCTAGTGGTAATCTCATTCTTTATTATTTTAAATGGCGTTTTCGGCCATTTATGGTACGAGGGCTCTTTATTCCATGATGGTTTAAATATGGTTCTTGGAAAAATAGGGGGGGAACAACTCGCCGAGGCCAATATTCCAATTGAAGAATTTGAAACAGGAGTACCCTATTTCCAACTGGGGGCATGGATCAATTTATTTCTGCCATCAATGATTCTGACTTGGTACTACTTTAAGAAACAGGGAGAAATGTCCAAAAAAACTTTCTGGATATTACTCCTGATTTTCGTCGCTTGGGGATTACTCACAATACCGATCGGTTTTGAAATGAAATAATTATTAATTATAACAAAATGATCAAAGAATATATTATTCAAGGAATGCATTGCGGAAACTGCGCAATGTCGATAGAAATGCTTCTTGCCAATCAACCGGGAGCTAAATCTGCAAAGGTGAATTTTGACGATAAGAAAGCTGTCATTGAATTTGATGATTTCAAAAAATTTAATTTCAATGAAGTCAAAAAAAACATAAAACAAATGGGCTATGCAATAACCGAAATCAAATAAAAATATGATTAATATTCAATTTATTACCGTGCCGGGCTGCCATGAATGCGCCAAGGCCAAAGAAATCTTTGAGGAATTAAAACCGGAATTTCCTCAAATGCAGATCGAGGAAGTGAACGCCACCACATCTAAGGGAATAGAAATGATTCAAAAGTACGGCATTATGGCTTCGCCGGGCATTATCATCAACGGTGAGCTTTTCTCAACCGGCGGAGTAAATAAAAATAAATTAGTCGAAAAGCTAAAAATACTGAATTAAATATGGAACAAGAAATAAGCACGAGGGAGCTTTATGAATTAAAAAGGGATCAAAGAAGGGAATCAAATAGGAAAAAACACGGCAAAGAGATAATCAACGGGGCATCAAAAAAAATCCTTTGGTGGATCATTGCCGCAATAACAATCGCCGGGATCGGCTATGGAATGGTTATTTTGTTCCGCCAAACCACAAAAGAAAGGCCCGGGGAAGCTATTCTTATCCAGGGCCAAGAACACATCTCCGTCGGCGCGGCGCACCCTGAATATAATTCTAATCCACCAACATCTGGTTGGCATTACGCTAATGAAGCTGATTGGGGCATGAGCGAGAATGCAATACCCGACGAGCAAATCTTACACAACCTTGAACATGGCGGTATTTGGATCTCATATAAAAATATAGATGATTCGACAAAAAAACAATTAGAAAAAATCAGCCGATCTGGTTCGAAAATTATCATTACTCCTAGACAAGGCAATGATACTCCGATCACTCTTGCCTCATGGGGCAGGTTGCAAAAATTGGAACAATTTGACGAAATCGCCATAATGAATTTCATTAAAGCAAATAAAAATAGGTCGCCGGAGCCATTCACATCATAAAAAAATGCAAAATAAAATAATTATAAGATCTATTTTTTACGGAATTTTAGCAAGCGGACTTTTGCTTGGAATTTATTTTTCAGCGCTTTCTTTGGTGTCGGGCTGGAACTTTGCCCAAAATCAATTTTCTGCTTTTTGGTATTTCGTCATAAGCCTTGCTCTCGGCTTCGGTATTCAAATTGGACTATATACGTATTTAAAAAACCTCATTAAAGAAAAGCATGGTGAGGGTAGGGTTATAGGCGTTACCGGCACCACCTCCACCGTAGCCATGATCTCCTGCTGCGCTCATTATCTTGCCAATCTACTCCCTATTTTGGGCACTGTCGGCATTATTACATTTGTCGCGCAATATCAAATTGAACTTTTCTGGGTGGGGCTCTTGTTTAATTTCGGCGGTATCTTATATATAGCAAACAAAATTATCAAATTTAAAAACAAGCATTAAGCCATGCAAAAGCAAAAAATTGTATTAATAATTGGTATCTTGATTTTAACTGCGGCGGGATCGCTGTATTTGGCTGTAAAAAGCAAAAGCGCTCAAATCACCACCTACGAAGAATGCGAAAAAGCCGGCTGGCTTGTACGCGGTATAAAAATTTATGACGGCATAAATGGTTCTGCCGAAAAAGAATGTTTCTTATGGACCAGCAAAAGCTTCGTTGAACAAGGGGGTTTAAGTATCCAAAAAAAATGGGGGGCAAAAACCGATGAACAAGAGAATGTTACCGTCATAGTTTCCCCAATCGATCTTTCACCGCAATCACAAGAGTGGAAATTTGATATCAGTATGAATACGCACTCTGTCGAGCTAGACCAGGACATGGCAAAATCCGCGGTACTAATTGATAGTCAGGACAGAGAATTTAAACCCCTCAATTGGGATGGATCTATTGGAGGCCATCACAGAGAAGGCATTCTTACATTCGATCAGATAACACCAACACCAAAATATATCGAATTAAAAATCTCCGACATTGGCACAGCTGTAAGAAATTTTACTTGGGATCTTTTAAGCAATTAAAAAAATGGTAAAATAAATATATGAAACGGGTATCTTATTATTTAATCTTTATCGTCATTGCCGGAATCGCCCTCGTATCATTTTGGACATATCAACAGTATTTCAAACAAAAAGACTCGAGCTTTTTATTTTTTAAGGTTGAAAAGGGATTTATTCAAGAAACCATAAAAGCCAGAGGGAGTATTGTTCCGCAAAAAGATTTTGATTTAGAATTTTCTTTTCCTGGAATTATAGAAAAAATATTTGTAAAAGAAGGACAGCAAGTAAATAACGGGGAGCCACTGATGAAATTAGAAACAACTGACTTTGGGTTAGAAATTAAAAAACTTCAAGCCCAACTCGCCGGCGCTGAAGCCAATCTAAAAGCCCAGCAAGCCAAGCTAGATGAACTTAAAAAAGGCACCAGACCGGAAGAAATTCAAATTCAAGAAGGCAATGTAGCTAACGCCAAGGTATCTCTTGAAGATTCCAAAAAAACACTAACTAATTCTTTATCAGATACTTTTACCAAGTCTGATGATGCTATTAGGAATAAAATTGATCAGTTTTTTAATAATCCCAAAGGCCAAAATCCAACCCTTACTTTCAATTTATCCGATGGCCAGCTAAAAAACGATATTGAATGGGGTAGATATGGAGCAGAGTCTATTTTGAACGAATGGAAGATCCTGGCAGACAATTTAACTACAAACAGCGACCTAGATTCAATTACTAATGCTTCTAATAGTAATCTAAACTCGATCAAGCTTCTTTTAGACAAGGTAGCTTTAGCCGTAAATAGTTTGACCCCAACCGCCTCTTTATCTCAAACCACCATTGATACCTATAAGAGCAGCGTAAGCACCGCCAGAACCAATGTTAACCTAGCTATTTCCGGCCTTTCCTCTGCCTATGAGGGATATCGATCTGCTAAATCTAATTTATCCGTACAAGAAAATCAGTTGATCCTTAAAAAGGCCGGGACTACGGCTGAACAAATTACGGGACAGGAAGAGCAAGTAAAACAAGCGGGGGCCAATATTCAAAATTATCAAGCTCAAATCGCTATAATTCAAGAAAAAATAAAAAAATCTACTTTATACAGTCCCGGATCAGCGGAAGTTAATAAAATTTGGTTCGAGGCTGGAGAAGTATTTCAATCGGGTAAAACAGCTATTTCTTTATCTACTTATGACCATAAGATACAAGCTGATATATCCGAATTAGAGATAGGAAAGATCAAGGAAGTTGACGGTAATGAAGTCTTAATTTTACTCGATGCGTTTCCCGGTCTAGAGTTAAAAGGTAAGATCACTTCCATTGAACCAAAAGAAATTACTAAAGAAGGTGATAAATACTATCGCATCAATGTATATATGGAATCTCATGGTCTCGAAGTTCGTTCCGGAATGAATGCCGACTTAAAAATATTGATTTCTTCTAAAGCTGACGTGCTTAAAATTCCCGAATTTGCTATTTATCAAAAAGATGGCAAAAAATTCATACTTCTCCTTGAAGAAAAAGGACAAAGGGAGGTAGAAATCGAAACAGGAATTTCCGATGGTGAATCAATTGAGATAATTAACGGGCTTAGTGAGGGCCAAACCATTGCAGTCTCAGTAGATTGATCGAAATTATGCAGCAAAAAAATATACAACCCAAGATCGATCCTGTCTGTGGTATGGATTTAACTGAGCATACCGATATCGCAGCAGTCTCTCATAAAGGAAAAAATTTTTATTTTTGTGGAAAAACTTGCGAAAATAAATTCAAAAAAAATCCGGATAAATTTCAAGGAGTGCCGTTAATTAAGCTGAGTAATGTCTGGAAAATTTTCAAGCTCGGAGAAACAGAAACCAAAGTTCTTCGAAGCCTAAATCTTCATATTTGGAAAGGCGACTTCGTCGCTATTATCGGTGCAAGCGGTTCCGGGAAAAGTACGGCATTGAATATGATGGGTCTTTTAGATACGCCGACATCCGGTAATATTTTTTTAGACGGCAAGGATCTGTCTTCAATGACAGATGAAGAGAGAGCCCTGCTTAGATCTCAAAAATTTGGTTTTGTTTTCCAACAATACAATCTTATTCCCTGGCTAACAGCCTATGAAAATGTTTTGCTGCCGCTTATTTTTGCTAGAAAAAAAATTGAAGCGAATAAATTAGAAATGGATTTTCAAAAGATCGGCTTAAAAGAGCGCTCAAAACATCGTCCATTCGAACTCTCCGGCGGAGAGCAACAACGAGTAGCGCTGCTTCGAGCACTTGCCAATGATCCAGAAATAATTATCGGTGATGAGCCTACCGGTAATTTAGATTCTGCAACCGGAAATAAGATTTTAGAGATGTTGATGGAATTAAATAAGGCTCAAGGAAAAACGCTCATTATTGTAACCCATGATGCGGATATCGCAGAAAAAGCAGATCAGGTTATTGCCATAAGAGATGGTCAGGTAATACGAGACCACGGAGTATACAAAAAAATATACACTGAATAAAAACTTAATCTTCCTAATATGTTAAAAAGTTTCTTAATTTTAATTATAAAAGGTTTTAAATATCGAACGATCAGAAGCTGGCTGACGATCCTTGGCATTGTTATCGGAATAATGCTAGTAGTTATTATTTTAGCGTTAAGCTCTGGAATTAAAAATGCGATCACCGGGGCCTTGCAATCATTCGGCTCAGACTTGATCGTAATTTTTCCCGGCAAAGAGAATAATCCCATAGTTGGATTTTTAGGTGGGCAAAAATTTAAAGAACGCGATCTAATAGAATTGGAGAAAATTAACGGCGTAAAATTTTCTGTACCCATGGGAATTAGCACTTTAAATATTGACTATCAAGGAGAGACAAAATCAACCATGGTTCATGCAGCTAACTGGAAAAAATATGTGGAAATATTAGAATCATCCCAAGGCATCAAACTTGAAAAAGGACGATGGCCTGAAAATGATACGGTTCCCGAAGTAATTTTTGGTTATTTAGCCGCTAAAACACTTTTTAAAAAAGAGGTGCGGGTTGGAGATGAAGTAGTCATTAAATCAAAAAGGTTTAGGGTGGTCGGCACCCTTTCCGAGATCGGCGAACAAATGCTTGATAATGTTATTTTTGTTTCCTTAGATATGCTTAATACCCTAACTGATTCGCGAGGTACTGCCAGCGCCATAATAAAAATCATGCCGGAAACAGATATAAATTTAGTAGCTCAGCAAGTAAAATTTCAGCTTTCCAAGCAAGAAGTTGTCCGGGATTTTTCAGTATTAACTCCGGATAAAGCCGATCGCTTAATTGGGAATGTTCTTTCAATTGTCGAGCTAGTTTTAATGATTATTGCTCTAGTATCTTTGATGGTGGGAGCGGTTGGCATAATGAACACAATGTATACTTCTGTTTTAGAACGCACTAAGCAGATTGGGATCATGAAAGCAATTGGCGCATCCAGCGATGCTATTTTATCTTTTTTTCTTCTTGAATCGGGCCTGATCGGTTCAATCGGCGGATTATTGGGAATTCTTCTTGGAATAGCCGCTGCATATATACTCGGTGTAATTGCTGCCGGTTTTGGCGTTAAAGGATTATTTTCTTTCGCTTCATTAGATTTATTTGGATTTTTCGTTGTCTTATTCTTTACCTTTATCATTGGAATAATATCCGGAATACTTCCGGCAAAACAAGCTTCGCGCATGGAGCCGGCTGAAGCTCTAAGATATGAATAAGTACCCCCCCACTCGGACCCAGCTCCCTCAATAAACTAATGCGGCCACGAGACACCCTATCTAGATAAAATAATTTACTAGTGATTAAAGACACTGGTTTTTTTGTTATTTACCAATGAAGTATCATGTGATTATACATATTTATTTTTGACAAATAGGCGGTAGGCGTATACCCTATTAGTAAGGTCGATATAAATCTTATCACTTAAAATATGTTGGATAAAAATTTAAAAAGGCGGGCAATACACCGAATAAAAATTATTCACGGACAATTGGACGGTTTGCTTAAAGCAATTGAAAAAGAAATATACTGCCCGGAATTATTAGAGCAATCGCTCTCGATTCAAAGATCGATGAAGAGTCTTGATACTTTTATGCTTGAAAATCACCTGCGAACTCACGTGAAAAACCAAATACAAAGCAAAAATGAGGCCGAAAAAGCAATAAAAGAATTGGTCGAAGTATATACCCTGTCACACAAATAATTACGCAGGGAATCACATCGTCAATGATCCCTAAAATACATTAACTAACTAATAAATTAAAAAATGAACTGCTGCGGAAATAAAAATCCAGAAAAAAAATATAATACCGACGATCAATCAGTCTGCCCAATAATGGGAAGTCCTGTTAATAAGAAGTCTGCAGAAGAGAAGGGGCTTGTTCGAGAATACGAAGGTAAGAAATATTATTTCTGTTGCGCCGGTTGTCCGGAGAAATTTGATAAAAATCCAGAAATCTACATTGAGAAAACTCTTACTTCGCGCGATAAAGGTGGTTGTTGTTAAAATATAAACTATTTTGCATGTGACGAAGCGGGAGCTAACCATGGGTCTATTGGGAATTTTAATATCTGGGATCCCCCTTAAAAAACTGTTGTTTGCATTTAGTTTTGGTTTTCTTTAGTCGAGCATATATGAACATTATAATTGGCGTAGATTAATAAATTAAACAAATAATATGAAAACGGAGAAGCGGCTTATTGAATCCCTGCTAAACGATACGGGCATCGCAATAAATGGTAAAAATCCATGGGATCCGCAAATACATAATGAAAATTTTTATAGCCGGGTGCTGCGCGAGGGCTCGTTGGGACTTGGCGAATCCTATATGGACGGCTGGTGGGATTGTGAAAAACTAGATCAATTTTTTCATAAAGCCCTTAATGCAAAACTCGATAAAAAAATCTGTAAGGATTTCAATGTATTGTTTAAAATTATTTTGAATTTTATTTTGAATCCGGGAAGAAAATCAAACGCCTTCAAAATAGGAAAGCGGCATTACGATATTGGCAATGATCTATATCGCGCGATGCTTGATAAGCGTCTAGCCTATACCTGCGGCTACTGGAAAGATGCAAAAAATCTAAATGAAGCGCAAGAAGCAAAATTGGATCTTGTCTGTAAAAAGATCGGCCTCGAACGCGGACAAAAAGTTCTTGATATCGGTTCTGGCTGGGGAAGTTTTATGGGTTACGCCGCTGAAAAATATGGAGCAAATACAGTAGGAGTCACCGTATCAAAAGAACAAAAAGCGCTTGCAGACACGCTCTATAAAAATCTTACCGTAGAAACGCGGCTTCAAGATTATCGCGATATTAATGAAAAATTCGATCATGTTGTATCTCTAGGAATGTTTGAACACGTAGGATACAAAAACTACCGTACTTTTATGAAGGTTGCGCACAACGCCCTTAAGAACGACGGCTTATTTTTACTGCACACAATAGGCGGCAATCATACGAAAACACAAGTTGATCAATGGATCGGAAAATATATTTTTCCTGTTGGCATGATCCCCTCAATAAAGCAGATTGGAAAATCAATTGAGGGATTATTTGTAATGGAAGATTGGCATAACTTTGGGGCTGATTATGATAAAACCCTTATGGAATGGTATAATAATTTTGAAAGTAATTGGGGAAAAATAAAATCAAATTATAGTGAAAGATTTTATAGAATGTGGAAATATTATCTTTTGTCTTGCGCCGGATCATTCCGGGCGCGAGAAAGCCAGCTATGGCAGATCGTACTTTCCAAAAAAGGTGTTTCCGGAGGATATAGATCGATTAGATAATTAAGGCTTAAAAAACTCTTTTTTAGGGCAAGGAGCGTTATGGAAAATAAAGCATCTCAAAAAACATCCCTTCTTTCATCTAAATTAAAATCCCGCATTAACTTTTTAGGTTTTATAGGAATTATCGGTGAAACTTTGCTAATAACGATATTTGCCATTCTGCACATACTCAATTCCGATATTGATCCCGCCATAAATTATATTAGCGAATATGCAAATAGCCCCTATAGCGCGCTGTTTCGTTTTTCCTTGATCATTCATGGCATCGGAATGATCGCTATTGCGACTGGTCTTGCGATCTCTCTTCCCAAATCCAAATTCAAAAATCTATCAATAACTTTTTTGGGAGCGGCATCAATTGGCGTCATTCTAGGGGGAATTTTCTCCGTAGATCCGCCCGGAGTGACATACTCTGTTGCAGGGACGATACATCAAATCACTGCCATCGTATCTTTCCCATTAGAGATCGGGGCGCTCATCTTTTTCTCGTGTATCTTTAAAAATACGCCTCCATGGAACTCCTTCGCTGCCACAACTAAGGTTATTGCAATAATAAGTATTGTATTTTTACTTTGGTTAAGTATTGCTATTACAACACAGAGCTTACCGGGACTTGCAGAAAGAATGGCGTTTATTATCTTTTTCCTATGGGAAACTCTCGTGGCAATACGTCTTTTAAAATATAAAACGGCAACAAATTAGGCATCAAGAATATGAGTATATTAAATTTTAAAAATAGGATCGGCGACTTAAACCGGCTCCGCATAATTCTTGGCGTTGTTTTTGATGCGGGCGGCGGAATATTGATCAAAAAAATGCAATTAAACTATCTGGTACCATGGAAATGCCGGATCCATTGTTTTTTTAATCCTCCTAAAACCAAAAACTGCTTAGTACAAATGAGGGGGGGGATCCAAACGCTCTCTCCCGATATTTTAAGGCTTGTTCTGGAAAAACTAGGCCCCACATTTATAAAATTTGGACAGATATTAAGTTTACGCGCAGATGTAGTAGGCGAAGAAATTTCCAAAGAGCTTTCCAAGCTTCAAAACAACGTTCCCTTATTTTCTTACGAAGAAGCAAGACAAATTATCATTGAAGAATTTAAAACAACTCCGGAAAAACTTTATAGATCTTTTGAAAAAAAGCCTATTGCCGGTGCTTCCCTTGCCCAGGTCCATAGAGCATATTTAAAAAATGGAACTGAGGTGGCTGTAAAAATTCAAAGACCGAATATTAAAAATATAATTGAACAAGATATTCATATTTTATTTTATCTCGGACATCTAGCCGAACGCTTTATTCCGGAAATTCGCCCTTATCAGCCGGTTCGCGTTATTAAAGAATTCGCCGATTGGACATTGCGAGAACTGGATTTTAAAGTTGAAGGAAATAATGCCGAACGTTTTCGTTTTGCATTTAAGGACAATCAGCATATCAATATTCCGGCCATTTACTGGGAGCTGACATCGCAGAGGGTATTAACAATGGGTTTTATCCATGGAGTAAAAGTAGACGACATAAAGGGCATGCGCAATTTTAATTCAGATCCAAAACAGCTCGCCCTGATCGGCGTTGGCGCCGTTTTTCAACAATTCCTTATTGATGGATTTTTTCATGCTGATCCGCATCCAGGAAATTACTTTGCTATGGAAGGCAATGTGCTTTGCTTTCATGATTTTGGCATGGTTGGTTTTTTAACAATAAAACAGCGCACGGAAATTGTAAGCTGTTTTGTCGCTTTTGAAAATAAAGATATTGATAGTTTTCTTAGGCATTTTATGCATCTAGCCATGACTTCTGAAAAAAGCGATGTTTCCGGTTTTCAAAAGGATGCTTCCGAAATTTTAAGCGCGCTTTTTTTCACCCCCAACCAACCAAGCATAGCCTGGGCATTTTTCCGACTGATAAATAAAGGAGCAAGGCGAGAAATTAATTTCCCGGCTGATCTGACGCTTTTTGGCAAGGCCCTTATCACAACCGAAGCTATGGGCATGAAACTCGATCCACAATTCGATCTCAACAAAGAGCTTCGGCCATTTGTAGATAAAGCCTTGAAAGCATATCTCGACCCAGAAAGGGCATTACAAACGTTTAAAACTGATATTTTTGATTATCTGGAATTTATTAAAACACTTCCCGAAAAAACACAACATTTGTTACAAAAGATAGAAAACGGAAATATGGGCGTAAAAATTGATGCAACAGAACTCTTGGGCATAAAAACAGAGTTTGACCGCCAAAATGATCTGCGGATCTTAAGCACCGCAACCTTTATTTTATTTTTCAGTTCAGCTGTTTTCGCATATATTGAGGGAAGCAAAAGTATCGGGGGCATATCGATAAGCAAGATCGGGTTATCCATATCAGCATTTTTACTTTTTTGGCTAGTAATGCGTATTATTAAAAAACCAAAAAAATAAATAATATGACAAATCCGCAAAAAGAAATTTTTGTTATCAAAGCATCTGGCGAGAAAGAATTGTTTTCTGATTTAAAATTGAGACATTCTTTGGAAAAGGCAAAGGTATCGTTGAATATCATTGAAAAAATTATTGGCCAGATCAAAAATGAAATGGAGAGTAATATGAAAACATCGGATATTTACCGTTATGCTTTTTCATTGCTCCGCAAACAGGACCGCTCTACCGCTGGCCGCTATGCTCTAAAACGAGCCATTATGGAGCTTGGACCGACAGGCCATCCGTTTGAAGCGTTTGTAGGAAAACTTTTGGAAGCGAAAGGATTTATTACCAAAGTCGGCAAGATAGTACAAGGCGTATGTGTTTCGCACGAGATTGATGTAATTGCGGAAAAGGGTGATCGCCACATTATGATTGAATGTAAATTTCATAATCAGCAGGGAGTCAAATCAGATGTAAAAATAACGTTGTATGTTGAGGCGCGTTTTGAAGACGTCCAAAGGGCGTGGCAAAAAGATCGGGATCATACTCAAAAATTTCACGAGGTTTGGCTGATCACCAACACCAAGCTTACTTCCGATGCAATTCAATACGCCCTATGCGTGGGAATGAAAGCAATCGGTTGGAGTTATCCGCCAAATGGCAGTTTGCAAAATTTAATTGAAAGCGCGGGTCTTCATCCGCTTACTTGCCTTACCACCCTAAATAACGCCCACAAACGATCGCTTTTGGATAGCGGATTGGTGCTCTGTAAAGAAATTCTTGAAAATAAAGATCTCCTAAGAGAACTGGGGTTGAACGAATTAAAGACTAAACAAATCGAACAAGAAATTAATAATTTATGTAAGCCTATATGAATAACAATTATCAAAAAACTAATAAAAAACTATTTAAATGCCCGGAATGCGGTTTAAATTACAGTGAAGCGAAATGGGCGGAACGATGCGAAAAATGGTGCAAAAAATATCATAGTTGCAATTTAGAAATTATAGAGCACTCCATTAAAAGCGATCAAAAAAATAATTTAAAATAAAAACATGGAACACGATCACGGCGCAATGCAAAAAAAAGAAAAGATAATATATACCTGTTCTATGCATCCGGAAATTCAGAAAACTGAACCGGGCAAATGCCCGAAGTGCGGCATGGATCTAATTCCTAAAAAGACAGCTGGCAAAAACGGCGGTTATGTGAGCCTTGATATGCAAAAAATGAACCATATGGATCACGAAACCGCAATGACGAATCCACAGATAGCAAAAAAAATGGAAGCGGATATGCGGCGCCGATTTTGGATCTCGTTCATTCTTTCTATTCCGATCTTCCTTTATTCTCCTGTCGGCATCAATTTTTTCAAGTTAAGCCTGCCAACCCCCATTTCAGTTAATTTGATCTTACTCATACTCACCACGCCGATAGTTTTTTGGACTGGTTCAATTTTTATTACCGGCACATATTATTCTCTAAGATCGCGAAAGTTAAATATGTCTGTCTTGATCGCCACTGGCGTTTTAGCAGCATATATTTTCAGCGTTTTACTGACCTTCACGATAGGCGGAGAAACCTTTTATGAAGCCGCGGCGCTTTTAGTCACTTTTGTGCTTTTCGGCCATTGGATGGAAATGCGTTCCAGACGCGGCACCTCTGAAGCGTTACGAGCCCTTTTCGATCTCGTGCCGCCACAAGCCACAGTAATTAGAAATGGAAATGAATTAATAATTCCCAGCGCTGAAATTGTAAAAAATGACATTGTTTTAATAAAACCGGGAAATAAAATTCCTGTTGACGGCGAAGTTATTGAAGGCGAAACGCATATAGACGAATCTCTTGTTACGGGAGAATCAATTCCCGTTCATAAAAAAATCAACGATAAAGTAACGGGCGGATCGATCAACCAACAGGGATCAATTAAATTTAAGGCGACTAAAGTCGGACAAGATACAGTTTTGGCCCAAATTATCAAGCTAGTTGAAACTGCTCAAAATTCTAAAGCACCTGGGCAAAGAATTGCTGACAAAGCGGCTGCAATTTTGATCGTTATAGCCATCGGCTCCGGCATCGCAACATTTCTTGGTTGGTATTTTATCGCTGGGGCTGGGCTTCTTACGGCGCTTACCTTCGCCGTTTCTACTGTAGTTATCGCTTGCCCAGACGCCTTAGGCCTCGCGACTCCAACCGCCGTAGCGGTCGGCACCGGCATTGGCGCAAAACACAACATTCTTATCAAGGATGCGGCAACCCTTGAAAATACTTCCAAACTCAATGCCATTGTCCTGGATAAAACCGGTACATTAACCGAAGGCAAGCCGAAAGTAACCGATGTGATATCTATAAATGGTTTCTCGGCTGAGGATATTTTAAAATACGAAACCTCAATAGAAAGTAAATCCAGCCACCCGATCGCAAAGGCTATCATTGCCGAAGCTGTTAAACGCAAGATATTCCCAACAGAGCCATCTCAATTTGAATCCTTTCCCGGTCAAGGCCTGCGAGCAATAGTCGGCGGAAAGGCGATTCTTACCGGAAATGAAAAAATAATGGTCGCTAATAAAATACCTCTGAAAGCAGCTCGCGAAGCTATTGATCGCCTTTCCAACGAAGGAAAAACTTTCAGCTTAATTTCAATTGACGGGCGCATCGCCGGCATTACAGGAATTGCGGATACCGTCAGAACAAATGCCAAAAAAACCGTATCGGCGCTTCAAAAGCTTGGAATAGAAGTGGCGATGATCACCGGCGATCATAAAAAAATAGCGGAATCAATAGGAAAAGAACTTGGCATTGACCGCGTATTCTCCGAGGTATTGCCTCAAGACAAGGCTAATTACATCAAAAAGCTTCAGGACGAGGGAAAATTCGTTGCCATGGTAGGAGATGGCGTCAATGATGCTCCGGCCCTGGCATTGGCCGATATCGGCATTGCCATCGGCGCAGGAACAGATGTAGCGATAGAAACCGGAAATATCGTGCTTATGAAGTCCGAACCATACGACATCGTAAACGCGATCATATTAAGCAAGGCAACGGTTAAAAAAATGAAACAAAATCTTTTCTGGGCGGCGATCTACAACGTTCTTGCAATTCCGGTAGCAGCCGGTGTATTTTACACATCTTTTGGTCTCTATTTGCGCCCGGAAATTTCTGCACTATTAATGTCAGCATCTTCAATTATTGTTGCTACTAATGCCGTTCTATTAAAAAGAATAGAGCCCACATTAAATGAAAAATAAAAAGGTCGCCTTTACTAAATTAAAATATTAAAAAATATGATGAACTATAGCTATATGTTCGGCGGTAGCGGCTGGGGCGGTATGATGTTTTTTTCTTGGCTTACCTATATATTGGTAGTCTCCCTGCTTGTTCTTGGCATCGCCGCTTTATGGAAATATCTTAATAAATAATTCTTAAGGATAAGATAAAAGGCGCCTTCAATTTTCTTGGTGGCGCTTTTATTTTTGTGCTTGTATTTATTTAAATTTCATGTATTCTATACCTATACCCCAGGTACAAGAATCTATAATATAATTAAAACCTTGGTCTGTAAAAAATATGAAAGGAAAAGATAAACGAAACACAGCGCTTATCGCCCTCAAAAAAGCGCAGAGTCATTTAGCCAATATAATTAAAATGACCGAAGACGGCAAGTATTGCATAAATATTATGCAGCAAAATCTTGCGGTAATGGGCCTATTAAGATCTGCCCATCAATTATTAATGGAAAATCATTTGAATAGCTGTTTTATTAATGCTATGAGCTCCAGCAGCCAAAAACAAAAAAATAAACTGATCCAAGAAATATTAACTGTCGCTAAATTTTTTAATAAGTAATTTAACAAACCCGCCGTCGCCAAGGCTTTGGCGGGCGAAGTAAAAGATATTATGAAAGAAGAAGATTTTAAAATTCAGGGCATGCATTGCGCGAGTTGCGCGGCAAATATCGAGAATCTTTCCAAAACTATGCCGGGGGTAAAATCCCTCACAGTTAATTTTCCATTGCAAAAAGGCGTAGTTTCCTTTGATGAAAAACTGACCAGCATTGAAATGATCGGGAAAAGCATCACCGATGCATTAGGATATAAAGTTACATCTGCGGATAAACAAGACCCGGAAGAAGAAAGCCTTTCATATAAAAAAGAAATTAAACTCCAGAGGAATTACACGATTTTTTCCTGGCTTTTATCTATCCCTATTATGTTTGGGACATTTAGAGAATTTTGGATCTTAAGCTCATTTGTGCCAGCTTTTTTTGCAAATAGCTATGTATTATGGCTTCTGACCACATTATTAATATTCTGGCCCGGCCGGCAATTCTTTGTGGGCACATATCGCGGATTAAAGCATGGATTTACCGATATGAATCTTTTAGTCGCCACCGGCACCGGCGCCGCATATATTCTTGGCGTGGTCAATACATTTTTTCCCAACATCGGCTTCGGCGGCGAGAAAGTCGCTTTTTTTGAAACCGCGGCGCTTTTAATCGCCTTCCTTGTTTTCGGGCGATATCTTGAAATTCTAACTAGAGGCAAGGCCTCGGAGGCGATCAAAAAACTAATGGGGCTGAAAGTAAAAACAGCTAGAGTAATTCGGAATGGAATTGAACAAGAAATTCCAATAGAAGAAATAAAAATTGGAGATCTGATCGTAGTTAAGCCAGGAGAAAAGTTTCCTGTCGACGGAGTTATTCGATTCGGCTATTCCGCGATAGATGAATCAATGATCACCGGGGAAAGCATACCAATTGAGAAAAAAGAAAACGATGCGGTTATTGGCGCAACCATCAATCTGACTGGGCTTATTCAATTTGAAGCAACCAGGATCGGAAAAGACACAATGCTTTCTCAGATCATTAAATTTATTGAAGATGCTCAATTAGCCAAGCCAAAAATTCAAAAATTAGCCGATAAAGTTTCCGGCAATTTTATTCTGGTTATCCACATTCTGGCGCTTCTTGTCTTTTTATTCTGGTTTTTTATCGGTTATGATGCTTTCTTTACATTTGGAACTAAGTTCTTACTTTCCAGCATCACGCTATCCACAGTGCCAATTTCAGTTTTTTCCGTATTGCTAAGCATAACGGTGTTGATCATTTCCTGCCCCTGCGCTGTTGGACTGGCAACACCAAGCGCTATCGCAGCCGGTACCGCTAAGGGCGCCGAACACGGCGTTTTAATAAAGGGAGGCGACGCCTTGGAACGCGCGTCAAACATTAATACAGTAGTACTGGATAAAACTGGAACCTTAACCAAGGGCAAGCCTGCGGTAACAGACATAATAAATCTAAGAATATTAAATACAGATCAAATATTGCAAATAGCCGCCTCGGCTGAAAAGGGCTCTGAACATCCCCTTGGCGAATCGATGGTTAAAGCAGCAATGGAAAATAATTTAGTTTTCAGCCCGATCGATCATTTTCAAGCAATTCCCGGTTATGGAATTGAAGCTATTATTGACGGAAAAAAGATCTATTTGGGCAATAGACTATTGATGAACGCCCAAAAAATCATATTAAATGATTACGTTGAAGAAAAAATGCAGGAGTTGGAAAAGGAAGGTAAAACTGCAATGATCTTAGCCGTAAATGAAGCAATTGAGGGCTTGATCGCAGTAGCTGATACATTGAAAGAAAATTCAGCCGCAGCAGTTTCGGCTCTGCAAAAAATGGGATTCAAAGTGCTCATGCTCACAGGCGATAATTGGCGCACAGCACAAGCCATTGCGAAACAAATAGGCATTCAAGATGTATTGGCTGAAGTATTGCCGGAACATAAAGCATTAGAAATTAAAAAACTGCAACAGCAAGGAAGGGTTGTGGCTATGGTTGGAGACGGCATTAATGACGCGCCAGCGCTTACCCAAGCGGATGTTGGCATTGCCATTGGAAGTGGCTCTGATATTGCTAAAGAAGCCGGGCAAATAGTGCTAGTCAAAGAAGATCTAAGAGATATTATAAATGCATTTGATCTAAGTAAAAAAACGATGAAAAAGATAAAAGAAAATCTCTTTTGGGCATTCGCGTATAATACGCTCGGAGTGCCTTTAGCCGCCGGCGTATTTTATCCGTGGTTCAAATTCTTGGTCAGTCCCGAACTCGCTGCTTTATTTATGGCCCTAAGCTCTGTTTCTGTAACCTTAAACACCTTGCTTTTGAAACGATATAAATTTAAAAAGATATAAACTTAATTTTATGAATAATTCACCAAAAAAATCTTTTATTACTTCCCTGCTCTTAGCGGGTTTTGCTAGTTTTCTATTTGTCTTGGCGGCTATTAATAAAAACGGGGTTGAAAAATTTGACATATACTTAGGAGGAATATGGGTTTTCATTCTATCTTTTATCGTTGCCTTGTCCTTAGTGCATATGTTTAAAAATAATAAATAAAACAGGTTATGAATAAGTATTTATTTCACGTGAGCGGCACACACTGTAATTCTTGTAAAATTCTTATAGAGAATATTATTAGCAAACAACCGGGGGTATCAAGGGCGGTTCTTGATCTAAGTAAACAGCATTTGACAGTAGAAGGAGAAATCCCCGATAGCCCGGAAACTTTAGTTGCGGCGTGGTCCAAACTTCTTGAACCCTATCAATATCATTTACATCTTGAAAAACAAAAAGAGATTAAAGAATTAAAATCGGTTGCCTATGCTATTCCGCTTGGTTTAGTTATCCTTGGATTGTTTTTTTTATTGCAGAGATCAGGATTAATTAATTTCGGCTTTGCCGAAGAGCTTTCTCCCTGGACAGCTTTTCTGATCGGAATAATTGCTTCGCTTTCAACTTGCCTAGCAGTAGTGGGCGGGCTCGTTCTTTCTCTTTCCGCAAAAATGTCTCAAGAAGTTTCTACAACGCGCCCGTTAGTATTTTTCCATACAGGACGAATTATTGGCTTTACTGTTCTCGGCGGTATTTTGGGGGTAGTCGGAGAGGTGATCTCTATAAATAATACAGCGCTAGTCATACTGGGCATTGTGGCGTCGCTAATAATGATCATTCTCGGTATTAATCTTCTGGATATTTTTCACATTACCAAACGCTTTCAATTCACTCTGCCTCGGCGCCTATTTGATTATTTAATTAAAATAGAGGGTGGATTTTTTGCTCCGTTTATTGTTGGCGTCGCAACCTTCTTTTTACCTTGCGGTTTTACCCAGTCAATGCAATTATCGGCTCTTTCTTGCGGAACTTCTTTACGTGGCGCAGCGATCATGGGTATGTTTGCTTTAGGCACCTTTCCAATGCTGGCTCTAATTTCTTTCGGCTCATTTCGGTTTGCACGTACAAAATACGCTCCGCTATTTTTCAAGACTGCTGGGGTTGTCGTAATCGGATTTGGCTTACTATCTCTTCTTGCCGGTCTTGTTGCGTTGGGAATTATCAGACCATTATTTAATATTTAAAAAAAATAATTAAAATATGAATCAAAAATACATTATATATATTAGCGGAGTTATTGGCATTGGCTTGATTTTAGCAGCACTTTTTATTGACAACGGTGGTCAAAACGGAAGTCAGACTGACGGAAAAAGTATAAGAGATGAAGACGGAGTTCAGGTGATTCGCATATTAGCTCGAGGAGGATACAATCCGAGACAAATTTCCGCTCGCGCCGATATTCCGGTTCGATTAGAAATGGAAACTAAAGGAACATTCGATTGCTCTTCGGTTTTTACAATTCCATCGCTCGGATATCAAAAACGCCTTCCATCTACCGGCTTAACAACTATAAATGTTCCGGCACAAAAAACAGGAACTTCTTTGATAGGCACCTGTGGTATGGGAATGTATTCTTTTGAAATAAAATTTAATTGAGATTGGCACCATACATAATCTCGCACCTTACCTAATTAGCAAGGGGGGGGGGCTTAAAAAAATCACGGGTGACCGTGATTTTTTATAGTTATTACTAAGTTATTAATAACTAGAACGCAAGTTTCTTTGTTCGTGTTTTCTAACTGCTAGTCGCTAGTGCCTGCCTGCGCTCCGTCGGCCATAGCCTTTGGCGGCGTGTGACCGATAGGCAGGGCTAGTTGCAATTCTAGATCTCGCACTTCCCTCCCATACAAGCCAATTCCTTTGAGCCCTGGGTCTCGTCGTCTTTCTCATAAAGTAGTATCTGTGAAAAATCTATTTCCGGCATTTTTTCAACCATCACATCATAGGCTTCTTTGGTAATTTCTTCATATGGCGCCATGGCATAAATATGGTCTTCGCGAGGAAGAAAAGAAAGTCCTCCAACTATGTCCCAATTTTTATAAACCCAATTGGCTACATCAATCCATTCATTTGTACCAACAGAAATAGTTACTGACGGATTATGCTCGGTAAAGTTTTCTTTAACTATCTTCCAATGATCCAATTGCTCAAGAGCGGTCAAATCATTTCTAAAGATCGTTCCTTTTGGAGCCTTAATCGGAAATTCAAAAATATAACTAGTGGCATCATTATAGCTCTGCCCAACTTCCGGATAATACGGCATTTTTTGATCCTTTAACATCTTGAAAAGGCTATCTGTTGCCGAAATTCTTACACGGCGAATATAGTATGGAGAATAACGAGGATGAAGCCCTGAAGACGCATCTACTAATTGAGACACTGTGCCGGAAGGCTTAACACAAGTAACCGCCAAAGATTGGCTGACACCAAACTTTTTAGCATAAACTTTATTGACTAAAACTGCTTCGTCCCTAAGTTTCTTTAAAATATTTACATTTCTAACCAGAGGACAATCCCATTGGCCGGTAATAGAAACTCCCAAAAGCCTCTCTTCTTCGCAATTAGTTTTCCATTCTTCGGAAATATATGGGAAATTGGTAAGTGTAGATTGGAAAGTTCCTAATAATGTAGCCAATTGAATCTTTCTTAGTAAAGTTTTTTCGGTATCATTTGCCCGCGCTACAACCTCTGAAAGATTACAAAATCCCTTTGAACGTAAATTTATTTCACCGCATGGATTACATCCGGCAGTAAGCCATTTATTCCCCATTTTTTTCCAACGTCTTTCAGGGATCTGATGTTTTAATCCACCACGATTAAAAATACCTCTTTCACCAGAACCACTCTTTGCCAAAGCCACCCACTCATCTAAAAATTGGGAAGCGGCCGGCTTTTCCATGTAAGCCACCGAATTGTTTGCCATGCTTCTTTGCGGGTCAGTTAAATAGAACATTCCCTTTTTAGCGTCCCTTACATCTTCATCGTCTAAATCTGAAAGTGAAAGCAAAGCGCTTCGGCGTACTCCGCCCATAACTACTACCTCGCCAATTTTGCATAAAATATCATGGACATCTAAAGAAGTAAGTCTTCTACCCTGTCTGGCTAAAATTCTTTCACGGGCAAATTCTAGGGCTCGTTTCAACGGATCCGGACCGGAACTTTTACCGCCCATAGTTTTTAATCTGGCACCCATTGGCCTTAATTTTGAATAATCAAAACTAACATCCTTGCCATCAAACCAATTTTTCAATCCAAAATATAAAGCATCTCCCCAGCCTTCCTTGCTGTCATCAATAGTATAAATATGAGCCTTGCCTTTAGTCTGTCTTTTTATTTGGGGTAATTTTTGAACAGTCTGCTGTTCAACAGAAAAACCTACTCCGGCGCCGCACATTAAAAGATACATAACTTCAGAGAAATCTTTCAATTTCGTGATGGCAATATAAGAACAATTATAAGCTGATACATTGGTCTTTTTTACAGCACTTCCAGCGCTCCACATTAAACGCATCGAAGGCATAACCTCTTGTTTTAAAATAGCCTGATAAACTTCATCGTATTCTTTTTCTGATAATTTTTTGCCAAGCTCTTCCTTCATAAAATTCATATAACGACCAACTGTTTCTATCCAGGTTTCGCGCCTGCCCTCTGCCTCTATCCATTTTGAATAACTGCGGTAGTAAACAAATTCCGACAACGAATTGCTAAAATATTTCTTGCTTTCCATTGCCAATTTTTTAATATTTTCAGGAACCTCCCTCCTCTGCTCTCTTAGTCTGGCTCTTTCTTGTCTGTAAAGAATATACGACTTCGCAGCTTTGGCATAATCCATCAAAATTAAATTTGTTTCGACAATATCCTGTATATTTTCAACGCCAGGAAATCCATCTTTATCATATTTCTTAACCAGATCTTTAATTACCTGTTCGGTGACCTGTTCGGCATCTTTTTCAGAACCCTCGCCGGAAACGGTCATAGCCTTAAAAACGGCTGTTGAAATATGGGTTTTATCAAACGGAACTATATTGCCATCTCTTTTTTTGATGAATTTTATCATTTTTGTTTTTTTTAAATTTTTTACCCTATTAAATAATCCGCCACTTCGCTTGGCGGCACGAATTAACAAATTCGCCCTTCACATTTTTCTTTTATTCGTAAATTCGTACCAATTCGCTATTCGTTGATTGCTTTATTTCTTTCCTTTTCTTAAAAATGCCGGTATATCCCACTCTGAACTTTTCTTTTTTGCTGATTGAGCTTTTTCCTTTTCAAGCCCAATCTTTTCTTCATCTAAAGTCTTGCTTTCTTTTATACTCGGCATAGTTTTTGATTCATGAGAAACTGAATTAAATAAATTTGCAGAAGATGAAATACTTAATTTAGAAGCTGGGTTTCCTGAAAATCCGGTTGCAATAAGAGTTACCTTCAAAAATCCGGGTCGCATATGCTTGTCGCAATAAGCTCCAAAAATTATCTTTGCGCCGGAATCAACAGATTCGGAAATAGTTTTAGCAATGTCATTTACTTCGCTCATTTTAAGATCTTTTCCGCCGGAAATTCCAAATAAAACGCCTTTTGCACCCTCTATAGAAACTTCCAACATTGGAGAGTGAAGCGCTTGAGTGACCGCCTTCATACCCCTTCCCTCGCCGGAACTCATTCCTATACCAACAATAGCTGTTCCCGCATCCTGCATTATCGCTTTAACATCGGCAAAATCAACATTTACTATACCGGGCATAGCTATTAAATCAGCAATGCCCTGTACGGCATAACGCAAAATTTCATCAACAATTTCAAACGCCTTAATTAACGGGGTATCTTTGTCTATTACTGAAAAAATCCTGTCATTAGGAATAACGATCATGGTATCAACTTTCTCTCTAAGTTTTTGAAGTCCCTCGTCGGCGATCCTTCCTCTTTGTCCACCCTCAAAACCAAATGGCTTGGTAACAACGGCAATAGTTAAAGCACCGGCTTCTTTGGCCATCTCAGCAACAACTGGCGAAGCACCAGTTCCGGTGCCACCACCCAAACCGGCAGTAATAAAAACCAGATCGGCGCCCTTGATCGATTCTATAATTTCTGCCCTGGTTTCTTCCGCGGCCTGCTTACCCAGCTCTGGATTCATACCAGCACCCAATCCCCGAGTTAAATTTTTTCCGATATGTATTTTATTTTTAACATCGCAATATTCCAAATCTTGGGAATCAGTATTAATGGCAATAAAATCAATACCCTTTTCAAAGTATTTTTTCATTCTATGAACGGCATTTCCACCGCCGCCTCCAATCCCAACAACTTTTATGGTTGCTTGGCCATGAGCTATCGGCCTATCATCGCCTATCTTTTTTTTATTATCCTTTATCATGGTTTTAATGAATTAATTAAATGGTCAAACCAACTCTTTAAACTTCCTCCGCCTCCGGAAAACTTATCACTTCCCCAAATCATTAAGCCAACAGAGCAAGCGAATTCCGGATCTTCAACCTGCAAATTTAACTCTCCATTAGCAATTTCTAAAGATGAAGTTTCCGGAATACCGATTTGAGCGGGAAGCTTCAACTCCTGCTTTGCCAAATCAACAATACCGGCAATTTTAGAACCACCTCCAACTAACATTACCCCCCCGGGCAATTGCCCCGCCTTACCGATAGATTTCAATTCATTATTTACAAATTCGAATATTTCAGCAAGTCGCGTCTCAACAATCTCAGCTACACGCTTTTTGGTTGTTGTATTTTTAGCATTTGAATCTATTTTTCTAAGATCAATTGTTTCTTTACCGGAAACTTCTTTTGCCAAAGCAGTTCCAAAAGAAAGCTTAATTGCTTCGGCGGCTACAATTGATGTTTTTAAAACTATCGCCAGATCATTGGTCACATTGCCCGAGCCGACAGGAAGAACAGCAGCATGGATAAGTTTATTTTCTTCATAAACACATATACCCGTAGTACTAGAGCCGATATCAACCAACACCACTCCTAGATCTTTTTGATTTTTTGAAAGTACCGAACGAGCGCTAGCCAAAGGACTAAAGATCAACCCACTCACATTACCACCGGCCGCCTCTACGCATTTAGTAAGATTTTTAACAGCCGGATCAAATACATCAATTATCAAACTATCTACCTCTAGTCTATTACCTATCATGCCCAGCGGATCGCGTATATCATTAATTCCATCTACTATATATTCCTTTATAATTGCATGAAGGACTGTTCGATTTGAAAGAAGCTTTACGGACTGAGAAGCTTGAACCGCCCTATCAACATCATCCTTATGAATCTCGAAATCGGCCCTAGAAACAGCAACTATTCCACGTGAAAATTGTGTATGAATATCACAACTTTCTATATTTACATAGATATTTTTTAAAGCTTGCCTGGAAAAATTCTTAATTTCTCCAAAGATCTGATTTAAGCTCTTTGTCATTTCAGAGAAATCATCAATGACGCCTTTACGGATACCCGCAGACGGAGATTTAAAGACCCTTAAAATAGAAATTCGGCCATCTTCATTGACTTGGCCGACTACTGCTTTAATATTGCTGGCTCCAATATCTAAACCGGTAATGTAATTATCTGACATAAAAAAATGTAAAGGTTTTTGCTACTAATTCACAATTACTTATCCGATTATTGTTAGTGTTCAAGAAACTGCGAACGAGAGCTGCCACCAAATTTAAAAAAAATCTTTTCTTCCAACTTCTCCATCTTTATTCTATCATTTTTCTGTTTATGGTCATAGCCTGCAATGTGCAAAAGTCCATGTACAAGCATAAACAAAAAACTCTCTTTATTTTTTTTAATATAAAATGGATTTAGATAGATTTCCCCCAAACATTCCTCATTAAGATCCGGTCTTGGAAACTCTCCTCTCAACTCCCTACCGACATAAGACAAAACATTTTTCTTCATCTGTTTATTTCCAACTAAATATATTTCCAAGTAACCATCCAGCGCCAAAAAACTCGCCACTAAGCGAGCTTTTATTATAATAAATTTTTTATAATCTTCGGCTTTTTTATCTACAACTAAAACCTTGATCATTAGCCTAATTTTTCTTTTATTATTTCCGTGACCATTCCCGCGTCTGCCCTACCTTTAAGCTCTTTCATGACTTCTTTCATAACCAAGCCAAATTTACTTTTATCGGCTATTGTAGACAAAATTCTCTCAACTTCTTTAGCCACATCTTCTCTGCTCATTTGAGCCGGTAAATACTTCTCAATAAGAGCCAATTCTTTTTTCTCGTTTTCGGCAAGTTCGGGACGGCCACCGGTTTCAAAAGCCAAGACCGATTCTTTTCTTTTTTTAGCTTCCTTAGTTAGTACCTGTAAAACTTCTTCTTCGGTTAAAACCCCATCCTTTCCTTTTTCAATCTTTTTATTCTGCAAAGCAGAATTGACCATTCTTAAAACTCCTAAAGTAAAATGGTCGCCGGACTTCATAGCTACTTTTAAATCTTCACTTATTTTTTTTAATAATTCCATAAAAATTTATTATTTATTAGTTAGCTAATTAGCTACTAAAATTAATTGTTAACCCATAAACCTATTATAAAAAAATTAACCACCAAATACCAGTGATTAATTTAATTTATTTCCTTTTTTAGGCTAAGCCCAATTTTCTGAGTCTTTCGGTTTCTTTCTTCTTATTCACTCTATGAATAGCAGAAAGCTTTCTTTTAATACGAGAAACCGGCCTGTCATGGCGCTGTCTCTTTTTGGCTTCACGCAAAATTCCGCTCTGTTTAACCCTTTTGGAAAAACGGAACAAGAGAGAACTCACAGACTCACCTTCTTTTCTTTTAATTAACATAGTTGTTATTTAACTTAGTGTTATAAGATTATAGCCAAAAAGGAATTATTTATCAAGACTTGGGTGTGGCATAGCATCTATATCAGACTTTTTTGTCCACCCACCCAACAAATGAAGATGAAGATGATCTATCACTTGCCCGCCTTCCTGGCCGACGTTAAAAACTAGTTTATAGCCTTCTAAACCGATCTTTTTGGCTTCATCTTTGGCGGCATAAATAAGAGCTGCTAAAATATCTTTATGATTGCCCTCTAAATGAGCAATAGACTGAATATGTTCCCTGGGTACAATCAGATAATGAACCGGCGCGCTTGGCTTAATATCCTTAAAAATTACCAAATCATCAGTTTCATTGATAAAATCTGTTGGAATTTCTTTTTTTATTATCTTGCAAAAAATACAATCCATAATGTAAATTTAAAATTGAAAAATCAAAATGAAAAATGACAATTATATATCTAAAAAGGGTTGTCGCCTGACCATCCGTATGCGTGTCTCGCTCTTGGGGCAAGCTCTTTATTTGCGCGGCTTAGCGAAGCGATTGTCGCGCTTTCTGCGCGCCCCTGACTACGAGACTGCATACGAGCGAACAGGCGACAAAAATAATATTTAGATCGATTTAATTATAGCCTCTTCTTGATTTCGGCCACAACTTTTTTGAGCAGAACAGTTTCCTGAACTCCAGTTTTAAGATCCCTGATAATCACCGATTCCTTGAATACCTCTTTTTGACCAAGTATTAAAGCCCACGAAGCACCTTCTTTATCCGATGCTTTTAATTGAGCGCCGAGGGAATTTTTTCCAATTGATTCACCGATATTAATACCGGATTTCACAAACTCCTCAATCAAAGACATTCCTCTCTTTTTCGCTTCAATACCAATAGCTATCAAAAAGATCTTGTTTTTTAATCTTGGTGTTAGGTTTATATTGCAGCTTTTTATAGCTTCAACAATTCTCTCCATACCAAAAGCCATGCCAATAGCCGGAGTATTTCGATGACCCAAAATTTCAAACAAATAGTCATATCTCCCTCCCCCTCCTAAAGCCAAACTTAATGTTTTTTCTCCGTCAGCTGATTCAATTTCTACAAAGAACTCGAAAACTGTACGATTATAATAATCCAAACCCCTCACTATAAATGGGTCTATCTGATAAGGTAATTTTAATTCTTCGGCATATTCTAAAACTTCCTTAAAGTGCTTTCTGCATGGGGTACAAAGATCATCAATAATACTCGGTACTTCCTTTTTAACAATTTCGCAGCGTTCGTCTTTGCAATCCAATAAACGTAGCGGGTTCTCCGACATTCTCCTGTCGCAATCCTTACAAATTTCTTTTTTCTTGTTCTTATAAAAATTTAAAAGTTTCTTTTTGTAGATTGTGCGGCAAACTTTACAGCCAATACTATTAAGGCGGATCGAGATATTTCTAAATTTCAAACCCTCCAACAATCTAAGGGCGGCAACCATAACCTGAATATCATAAATAGGATCGTTTTCTCCTCCAATGATTTCAAAACCAACCTGGTTGAACTGCCTATACCTTCCAGCTTGCGGACTTTCATATCTAAAAAAGGGACCCTTGTAATAAACTTTAAGGGGCTGGCTTACATGCGAAAGTCCATGCTGAATATACGCCCTGGCAATGGCGGAAGTGCCTTCCGGTCTTAACACTAATTTATCCCCTCCTTTTGTAGTTAGGGTATACATCTGCTTTTCTACAATATCCGTAGATTCACCGACTCCTCTTTGAAATAGATCTAAGTTTTCTAAAATTGGGGTATCTATTCTAGAAAATGAGTAAATTTCAGCCACGCGCCTGATCTCCTTTCTTAATTTTTCCCAAACAAATTGTTCATGTGGCAAAATATCGTGAGTTCCTTTTACTGAAGATAGATTTATATTTTTCTTTGACATATTTTAATAATTTTTAATAATCACTAATCCATTATTTAATTGGCCGGGGAATAATTAAAAGCCTCAACGGAATTAAAAGGGAAAAGTCTTAACCGAACAATGCCGATAATATTATCTTTTGGAAGCGCGCCCCAACTTCTTGAATCATAACTAAAACTTCTATTATCTCCCATTACAAAATAATCATCGCTGTCTAGAATAGAATCAATATCACCAAGTGTTTTTAGATCCGTATTTAAATAGGCTTCATCAATTTTTATGCCCTCGGGATTCTCTTCGTTTATTATTCTCACACCACCGTCTTTAACAACTACTCGATCTCCGGGAAGACCAATGATTCTTTTAATATAGTAAACAGATGGGTCATTGGGGTATTTAAAAACTACAACTTCTCCTCTTTCAGGAGCCCTTAAGCGATAAGTCACTTCATCAATCAAAAGGTAATTTCCCGTAGAAAAATTGGGTTCCATACTGGCTCCGCTTACCAAAAAAGGCTGCATCAAAAAAGTTCTTACAAAATAAACCGTAACCACAGCAATTAAAATTACCTCCGCAACTTCCCAAAAAGCTAATAAAAAGTGTTTCATGTATTTACGCTAATATAATACTAATGCACATCCGTCTAGGCTCCGCCGGCAATAGCCTTCGACTGTATGGACCAATAGGCAGGAATTGTCTCTACTACTTCCATTTTAGACATTTGTAGCTATATTCTACTATAATGAATACATGCTTTACAAGGCTATTCTGGGACTAGGAAATACAGGAGCTAAATATAAGAATACTTATCACAACGTAGGTCATCAAATGATTGATTTTTTGCTAGAAAAAAATATGTCACTAGATAAAACAATCATCGCAAAAAATGAGGGATTTATGAATGAATCCGGAACATCAGCTCTTAAAGTATTAAAAAAAACCGGCGGTAAGCCGGAAGATCTATTGGTCATCCAAGACGACTCAGACATTGTTCTTGGTAAATATAAGTTATCCATAGACCGCAGTTCGGCCGGCCATAAAGGTATTGAGGACATTATCAATAAAATTGGGTCAAAGAATTTCTGGAGATTAAGGATCGGTATCAGACCGAAAGAAGAAGGAAACCCTCCTTCGCAGGGCCCCCTCCTTCGCAGGGTTTCGGACGGGCAAGTCGGACGGGCAAAGGCATTAGACTTCGTACTGAAAAGGATTAAAAAAGAAAACAAGGAAATACTAGAAAAAGTATTTGAGGAGGTTTCCCTAACCCTCTCCCAATCACTACAACAATAAAAAGATAGAAGCATTTTAAGGAACTCCGCAGAGGCCCTGCCTGCTGACAGGCAGGGCTTTCGCGCCGAGAGAGAAGCAAATTTTATAGTAAAGGGACTCTATTTCCATAATAATCTCTAATGCGATACTAGCCAATTTTATTTAGAACCAGGCGAGAGGAGGAAATCGTAGGTTTACCTACCTTTCCGACGACCAACGCAGTTATAAATAAAATTGGCTGTATCCCGGAGGGTTGCCGTCTAAGAATTGAAAATTTCTGTGTTATGCCTCCAAGCCGTGGAATTATCCACTGGCTTGTCGGCAAGCCTTGAAATTTTCAACTTATACCGACAACGCACAGAGAGCTATTATAGAAATAGGGTCCTGATTATGCTGTTTCCGAGAAATGCTTCTATCTTTTTAAAAAACTAAAAATTCACCCCAAAAGTTATTGGAAAATTTATTGTACCATCGGCATTATTAGTAGTGCTAGTAAATGAAAATTCTACATTTCTAAACTCCCTAAGACCAGCCAAGGTGTTTTTAAAATTGATTACCGCTTGATTACTCTTTGCGATGGCTGTAATTAATACCGTGGCTCTATCTGAATCAAAAATAATTTTTTGAATGGCCACTTCACTCCCGGCGATTTGATTAAAAACACCAAAAAACCTAGAAATTTGACGGGTATTATTTTTAGCAAACAAAGCCTTATCTATAAGATCATTAAATTCAACTGCCTTTTTTTCTAAATCTAAAACTTCTTGGCTTTCTTGACGCTGTACTATTGAGGATACTTGGGCTTCTAGATTTTTAGAAACTTTCAAAAAAAACATATCCCCGAGGAAAAAGGAAAAAACAATAATACTCAGGGTAGACAAAAGAATTGTTCGCCAAATTTTTACAAAATAATCTACCCTGCTCTCAAAAAAGCTTTGTTCGGTGCCAATATCCATAAGACTAATGAAGTTATCTTCGGATCTTGGAATTTTACCCCTAATAGCACCGCCTAAAGCCGTGTACCAGGAAGAATTAAAGCTTGAAAACTTCTCATTAAGAGTAAGCGGCCTAATGTTCACCGCCGGAAAACTCTTTTTAATAATCCCCTCTATTTCACTATAAAGACCCTGTGTAATCAAAATCAAATCATTTAATTGGGAATTCCAATGACTGCTGTAAAAATTTAAAACTTTCTTCATTTCCTGCGCCAAAATATTTCCAAAATCAGAAAAAGAAATTTGCCTGCCCTCTACCGATGTCCATGAAAAAAAATAATGAAAATATAGCTTATTATTTTTAATAATTAAAAATTCGGGACCATCGCTGGAAACTGACAAAAAAACCTGGGGCTTTTCAAAATTAGCATTTAAAGATTCGGTTTTTATTAAACGAGCCAATGAAAGGGCAGAAAACTCAACAGCCATAACTCCAAAACCCGCCTCTTTAAAAACAGATACAAACTCATCAATAAGCGCTTTATTGGTAAATCCCCCTAAAAGCTCTATCTTTCCTCCCTCCTCCTGAGATTCACCTATTTTTTCCCAATCGGTATAGGCGGTTTTAATATCGATCGGTGAAAGAAGCTGAAGATTTAATTTTGCAGCCTCATTTATTAAGCGGTCTTCAATAATCGGAATGCTAAACGACTGAGTATAGATATTATCCGGGGGAAGAGAAACCATTACATAAATATTCTCCTTAGGATTGCCAAGCTTGTAGCGCAAAGCAAGTAACGCCCTTAGTAGTGATTCTCTATTTTTCAGTTTTCCGGACAAAATTACACCCGGCTCCAAGACAACGCCAATTTTTTCAATATTTCCGTTCTCGAACCGTACAAATCTTATGGCTGTATTGCTAATACTTACACTACCAATGACAGTCTCTGATTTAAGAAACTTAATAAACTCCCGCCAAGAATGTTTTAATTTTTCTTTTAGAGGCATATTTGATTTAGAAATATTTTGAATTGGTGTTTTTGAATCCATAATAAAAATTTAAGGTGTAAATATCAAAAATTAAAATGGCGAATTAAAATGTAAAATCATTTCTGAAATATTTTTTATTTTTGAATTGTCATTTTCCATTTTGATTTTTAAATTTTGCATTATTTTACAGCGCTACTTCCATCATTGATTCCAATTTTACTAAGCCTGTTATGGGATTCACAGAAGCCACTGCTTCTATTTTCTTTCTTCTTGTGAGCGCGCTGCCCACAGAGGTTATCTTGAACTTACCTACCCCAGCACAAGCCTCACCACAAATTACAACAGTTGCGCTTTGACCATTTATAGAGAAAATGTATTCTTGTCCAACTAATGATTTGTCTCTGACTACCTTCATGAGTCCATCGTATGCCCCGGACTTAGCAACGGCCAAGGCGCGCAAACCTAAGTTTGCCCCCTGAATTGAATTAATATAAAGATAAACAGAGGTGGTTAAAGAAATAGATATGATCATGGTAATTCCACCTACCAAAAGAATTGTCGGTAATGCAGCAACTCCTGCCCTGCCTAATTTTTTTTTATTCCCCCCCCTTAATAAGTTTAACAACTTGGCTTTCATCGGTTAATTTAGATGTCCATAAGATATTTTTTCTATTCAATCTCAAATCCCCGGCTGGACCCCAAACAACACTCTTGCTAAAATCCACCAAATTTAGAATGGGCTGTTCCTTTTCATCTTTCTGCTGTTGAATTGCTCTTACATCGGTTAATGTATACTGATCATACCAAGCAATTTTTCCAAAATATAAATCACCGCTTGTTAGATAAACCGCATAATAAGACGACCCGAAAAGACCCGGCATCCAAAGAGTAGCGCCCAAAAAGATTACTAATAAAATTACCACTAACAATAAAACCTTGTTTAGCTTAGTCATTTTTACTTTGCCCGCCATAGCTTTTAGCGACGGAGGGTAATTAATTATTTAATATTTTACCGACTATTATTATTATAACAAAAATTACAAATTGTTTCACTAATTACTAGTCCCTGCCTGCCGGCAGGGCTAACCCACTATCCCTATCGGCTCCAGTTAATTATTACCTGATCAATTTGCGGGGTTTTGTCTCTGTATATATCAGAAGTCAATACAATTTTATAACGGAAATATCGCTTGTTATTATGAAGAATTGGATTTATGGTTATCGGCACATTGGCATCAACCGGAGAATAATATGTCGTACCCGTCCCATCATATCCCAAAAAAGCCCCGTCTCCTGACGCCTTGCTTCCTCCCCACCCAATATTTACATCGCATGCAGGAGCATTGGTTGCGCCATTAGAGCAGTTCGATGTAGCTAATTGAAATTTAACCCCGGTACCGGTCGGTTTAACACCCTGGTACATAATTGTATTGTAGACAACTCCGCCGGCTAAACCAGTATCAAAAGTACTAGAAATTAAACTAGCGGTTATAGAAGATTCCGGCGTGTATTTAACTCTATAACTCGATGCCGAACAAGTATCCCCAATACCGGAATTATTACAATTAAAGCTTATCCAGCCAACAACATCATTCCAAGCCCAGCCATGAAACTCGCCATTAACCAACGTGACTTTATAATTCGAAGTTGAGCAGGTATCACCGATACCAGAATTATTACAATTAAAGCTAATCCAACCAATATCTTCATTCCACGCCCAACCGGAAAGAACTTCTCCCAATCTTGTAATTTTCCAATCTGGAAAAGAAGTGGCACAATCTGCCGGAGGATTTAAAGAATTGGCACAATTCAAATAAATATTACCGACACCCGAATTAGCATATCCGATCATCGTAGTTGAAGAAACATAAATAGTGCCGGTGGTATTATAAAAATCTATCCAGCCGATAATATCATTCCAAGCATAGTGATCAATTGGATCAATGGTGGAAACAGCGCCAAAAGCAGTAGGTCCGGAAAGCCCCAAAATAAATACCGCAACTATATAGATAATAAGCTTTTTATTTCCTACATTCATACTTTTATATAATTATAACACTGGCTCATTCATTTTGAATCTTACTATTTAATGCTTGCTATAATACCATTATATGAATAAATACTAAGCAACAAATAAGAAAATGCACTGACCTGATTGATTGGTAGTCATTCCTGCCTACCGGCAGGCAGGCGTTATTATTTGTATGATTTGTATATTTGTATCTCCTTACATTTAGATTCCCGAAATCTTAATAGTCCCAGTGGTTGTAGTTGAAATCCCGCTATATTCAGAATAATCATCTCCAAAATCAGAAACTGCGCCCGAAACACTGTCGCTACCTCCCCAATCGGATTGCTCGGTAACGCTATTGATCCAACGAGTTACAAAAATCGAATTTTCCAAAGTTTCATTAGCCCCTTTTAAATTCCATGAAGTGCCAATAGTAATTTTTTGAGTGGCTGGATCTTCTCCTATATCATTAGCGCTGCCGCTGCAAACAGTAGCAGGGCTCGTTGAAATTTCACCGCTCCCGCAAGCCTTTCTATTTACATTATCAATATAAAAATAGCGGGAATAAGCAGGGCTATTGTATAATTGGGTAATTTCGACAGAGGAAAGAGCGCGGTTATAAAGCCTGGCATCATCAATTAATCCGGAAAAGTAGTTATAATTCGTTGCATAATACTCCCTTCTTCCAATAACCCATTTTTGAACAGCTCCACCGGAATAGGTCTCGGCATTATTATTGCTATTATCTAAAACCCCATTTACATAAATAGCCCAATAGGATCCATTTTGAACGGCCACTATATGATACCAATTGTTTACTACTAATGTCGTATTTGAATCAATACTTCCACCAATTGGAAGATATTGATCTAAGCCTATTTTACCGCCATTTAGCCTTACAAAATTTTTAGTATAAGCCGAAGAATTAAAACCGCCAAAAATAGTTCCTTGAGTTACCGAAGCCGGCTTTATCCATGCAGTAAAAGTAAAAATATTTGCATCTAAGCTTGATGGATTTCCCAAATCAATATGGTTATTTACCCCATCAAAACTCAGACATTTTCCAATCTTACATGAAGTGCTCGCGACTCTAGTCTGAATATTAATCAAGGCCCCTAAATTCCCATTACCCGAAGAATCATAGGCTCCAGTTCCGGAATTCTCATCAAATTTCCAATATCCTACCAAGCCATTGGCTATATCTTGTTCCAAAATACCTTCATCTCCAGGAACCGGGGTTGGCGTAGTAGTAGAAGATCTTACCAAGAAATAATGATTGCTGGATGTTTTTTGAAGATTATAAATTGAGTTCCAATTTGCTTCTGCTAAGGTAGAAACTGATTCCAAAAGACTATTGCTAATTAGTCCCGCTGATTGAATTTGCTCTGTAATATTACTGGTCCTCAAAATTGAAACCAGGGCATAAGTAGATGCGCCCACCGTTATCGAGATAATTCCGAGGCCAACCAATACTTCAACTAAAGATTGGCCCCTTTGAGATTTTTTATTCATCTTTTATATTTTAACATTTTTTAATTTTAAAAACATTTAACTAAGTCCAATTTAAAAAGTTGGGAAGTCGGACTTCCCGATATTGTGATATAATTTATTTTATGTTTAGAGAAAAAATCGCTACAAACGAGATTTATCACATTTATAATCGCGGTGTAGAGAAAAGAAATATATTTCTTGACGATGATGACTATTATAGATTCATTCACGATCTTTTTGAATTTAATGATACTGCGCCGGCAATAGATCTTTATTATTTTTTAAATAAAAAACAAATTAGGGAAGTCGGACTTCCCAAGATTGAAAGAGCGCCGAGAAAAATAATCGTAGAATTAATGGCCTTTTGCTTAATGCCTAATCATTTTCATTTGATTGTAAGACAGAAAAAAGAAAATGGAATTACAGAATTCATGCGTAAAATAGGAACAGGTTATACTAATTATTTCAACAAAAAATATAGAAGAGTTGGCTCGTTATTCCAAGGAAAATATAAATTTGTACGTCTTGCTAGCGAATCTCATTTTATCCATATTCCATATTATATCCATTTAAATCCATTAGATTTAAACTTTTTTGAATGGAGAAAAAGAGAATTGAAAGATCATAAAAGCGCAATAAAATTTTTGGATAATTATCGCTGGAGCAGCCATATGGATTACGCCGGAATTAAAAATTTCCCATCAGTAACTCAAAGAGAATTCTTATTAGAATTTTTTGGCGGACCAGAAAAATACAAACAATCCATTTTAGAATGGTTGAAAAACTTAGATATAGAGGATTCTAAAGAATTTCTCCTGGAATAAACAAATATCGGGAAGTCGGACTTCCCAAACTATTCTAGGTTATTTTTATAGGATCTATTTTATTTTCAGCCTCAATTCTGAAATTTCGGCCATTAATTCTTCAATTTGTTTTTGCTGTCCATCTATTCTAACCTGCTGTTCCTGAATTGCGGCTGTAAGCACCGCTTCATAACCGCTTGGATTATACATCAAAAACCCTTTCTTGCCCTCTGAAATGAACTCCGGGAACACATCCTTCATTTCCTGAGCTATAAAGCCGAATAGGACGCCCTTATCCGATTCTCCGAACTCCTTTATTCTTAAATCATTCCATTTGTATTTGATAGGACGAAGTTTATTTATTTTATCTAAAACTGAACCGATTTCGCCTTGTTCGTCTTTAAGTCGTCCATCCGAAAGGTTTGTCCAGGCAGTTCCACCTACTGTCTTAGCTGCATCTCCTGAAACATATAATTTATAACCAGGATTCGGATTACCAACATACCCGATGCCAACGTTACCGGCTATATAAGAAGTGTCAGTTCCACTGACCGCGAGTACGCCAGAAGCCAGCAAATTACCCGAAGTATTGATGTTTCCACCCTGCACATCTAATTTTTGAGCAGGTGCCGTCGTCCCTATGCCGACATTGCCGCCATATATATACGAATCAGCATAGGAAGTGTAAATTTGGCCATTAGCTACGACTGCTGTCTGGTATTTTCCGTCTGAAGACACAGCTACTTTACGCCAATTTAATCCACTACCAAACGCACTCGCTGTCCAAGTATTACCATAGTCAGTGGAGATATTAAACTGACCTGTACCAATAGAAACTATCTGGTATTTACCATTGCTAGACATAGCTATACCCAGCCAATTACTAATAGTACCTTTTCCAGTCCAAGTATTGCCGTAGTCAGTAGAGACAAAAATCATACCACCGCTCTGATTGGCCGTCTGGTTTTTGCCATCACTAGACATAGCTATACCAGTCCAAAATCGAACTATATCTTTTGCTGTCCATGTATTTCCATAGTCAACAGAGACATACATCTCAGTATTATAACCTCCTGCTGATTGATATTTACCATCACTAGACATGGCTACTTCACGCCAATTTAAACTAGAAGCTTTTGCTGTCCATGTGTTACCAAAATCGGTTGAGATATAAATCTGACCGCCATATATTACTGCCGTCTGGTTTTTGCCATCACTAGACATAGCTATCCCATACCAATTTAAACTAGAAGCTTTTGCTGTCCATGTGTTACCAAAATCGGTGGAGGTATAAATCTGACCACCAGATACCGTCGCTGTTTGATATTTGCCATCACTAGACATAGCTATCCCATACCAATTTAAACTAGAAGCTTTTGCTGTCCATGTGTTACCAAAATCGGTGGAGGTATAAATCTGACCACCAGATACCGTCGCTGTTTGATATTTGCCATCACTAGACATAGCTATCCCATACCAATTTAAACTAGAAGCTTTTGCTGTCCAGTTATTACCAAATGATATATCTGACATTACAAATTGATTTTCAGAAATTCTACTTCGACCAAAATATAAACCGCCTTCTTGATTGGAAATTAATTGTCCATTGATTGACGCTGACGTCCCCATATAAACATTACCATCATTACGAACACTAAATAATGGAACGGATGAGGAATTTTCTGTGTATAAAGCATATTGTGAAGAATCAGAAGTATTACCTTTGGCTTTGACACCTCCACCAACAGTTACGAGTTTGTAAGTTGAATCTGGGTTGGTCACGCCAATACCGACGGTGCCGTTTGATAGTATTCTCATTTTCTCACCACTTGCCCCGCTAAATATATATCCATCATAACCTGCTTGCTTACCATAAAATTTGAGTTCGCCCGTGGCACTCACACGGCCTATATTAAAAGCAGTGGAATCGCCTTGTCCAAGTGATAACTGGACATCAGAAGAATCTATAACTTGTAGCTTCTGAGCTGGGGCTGTGGTTCCAATACCAACACGGCCGGTATTTGTTATTCTTGCTTGTTCAGTTCCTGCAAAAGAAAAAATAACTGGTCCGGGAGTATTATTAATAATAAGCTCTCCTTCATTTCCGTTTACCTTTCTCATGTAACTCCTATTCGCATCAACTGGGGTATCCCCTATATCGCCAAAATATAAATTAGCTACATGGCCTAGCATTTGATAACCTCCTACGCCCCGTACTAATATATCTCCCGCACCCACATCCAATCCCGCTTCTGGTGCTGCTGTTCCAATACCAACGTTACCGCCGGCTTTAATATATAATCTAGACGTTCCATTTTCCTGAATATTGAAAGCTGTAGGAGCGGTACCCACCGTATTAATGACAGTTCCAACCGTTTCTGTTGAACCGCTAGCATCATGAGTGATATCGGTATAATAACTTGCGCTGTAAGCTTGTAGGCGAATTTTTGCAGTAGTTCCTAGTGGCACTCCAGCTACATGCAAATTTGTACTAGGCGCCGCTGTTCCAATACCGACGTTTGTTCCATTATCAAATATTAAACTATCTCCAAGAGTCGTTCCCGCAGTAAATTTAGCCACTTTATTTAATGTTCCTGAACCACCCAGTCCGCTTGTTGGTGTTGTCCAAGAAGCCAGACCAGTAGCATCAGAAGTTAAAACTTTTCCTGAGCCAGGAATTCCTCCGGTAATTTTAACTGTACCAGCAACTTCTAATTTTGCTCCAGGCGCCGTCGTTCCGATACCAATATTGCCTGAAAAATCAGACGTTAAAATTTTATTATTTGCATGAACTAAACTAAACATGCCCCCATTCCCATAACTACCCGTTGACCACCACATCATACCACTCATTTTATTGGACTCATCAAGGGAACCTTCGTTTGATGCCTTAAGAAGTAATCCTAACTCCCTACTTACCGCAGTTGAGTCTTGCGAATTATGCCTAATTACAACTGCTTCTTTGTATGTACCACTAGCAGAGCCAGTTAGAATTTCTGTTTTAGGAGTCACTGAAGAAAATAATCCAGCGGTTGCATTTATTGTAGATAAGCTCGCTGTTCCTATACCAACCTTACCATCTGACTTTACTATAAATGAATCTCCTCTTGTGGCGGCGCCAGTTGTAGATGTCACGAGAAATGGTGTACTTACACCATCACCTACAATATCAACAATACCACCAGTTGGAATTGTTGCTTGATTTCCAAAAACAAAGAATCCATTATCTCTAACATTCATTAAGGTAGCCGGGCTGGCTTGTCTATTCATAAGTTTAAACATGTACCCTGTACCATCTCCAAAATCTATAACACTATTTCCGTATCTAGCCGACACAGTACTATTACCAACATTTACATATCCTCCATTTACTATTGATAATTTATCGGCAGGGTTAGTTAATCCAATGCCGACGTTTCCGGCACTCGCTATCCTCATTCTTTCTGCGCCCCCAATTTCAAATCCCAAATCATATCCAGCTATACCGATCATAGCCGCAGCAAACCCTTGTTTTCGCATAATAAACTGTGGCGTGTTATCGGCAGAACCCTGAACAATACCCATTTGAGCATTTGGATATTCCGGTCGAGTAGTATTTTGGCTATCACTAGCAACAATAGCTGTTCCATAAATACTACCCCTGGCATCCAACTTAGACATCGGAGCAGTTGTTCCAATACCGACGCTGCCGGAATCTGCAATGGTCATATAGCTAGTCCATACCCCTAAATTATCTACATTTCCGAATTGAACATTTCTATCTATAGCAGCGCCACCATTAGAGCGAATACGGATAGCGCCACCATTAGCTGGTCCACTAATTAAATACGCTGTCTGATCATATCGAAATGATAAGTTTCCATTTAGTCTCGCTGTGCCATCAACATCTAATTTTGCTCCTGGATTCGTTGTTCCAATACCGACGTTGCCAGAATTAGTAACCAAAGCCGGACCAGCAGAATTACTAAAATATCCTGCAGGAGTAGCAGATACGTTGTTTTCTGATTTTATACCGCCTAACCCTGCTTTGGTTGTGATACTGTAAGCGGGATCAACATCGCTTCTACCCACACCAAGAGTAGCGGTTGTTGTAGTAGTACCAATATTTGATAAATTCATAACGCTTTCAGACAAAGATGCGTCCCGTGTCGCCCACGTCACAAAACCGTTTGCAGCCTTATTAAGGACCAGAAAATTGCCGCGATTATAAAGGTCGCCGGTATAAACATAACTGCCAGCATTTAACACTGTGCTAGCCGTGATTTCTCCTATTACATGAAGTTTAACTCCGGGAGTTGTTATTCCAATACCAACATTGCCAGCGGGATTTATATAAATTGTCGATGTCGCTATTGCAAGGTTGGTTGGACTTCCAACGTATGTATTTCCTTGCGCCAAACTATTAGTCCCCGGCGCGGTTGTTTGAATTGATCCATCGGCAAATTGAATACCATTTCCGGTAGTTGTAATTTTAAATCCAGTTGAAGAAGTAGTGGTTCCAATAACACTTAAAGTTGTCAAAGGATTTGTTGTTCCAATGCCGACGTTGCCACCCTGTCTAGCCAAAATAAAGTTTTTATAATTAATTTCATCACCACTCTGAATTTCAGCATAATCACTTGTTTCATTGGCTATTAATTGTAAAAACTGGTTGCCAGTATTAACCCTAAGATTTCCTATAACCTGCAATTTATCTACAGGATTCGTCGTCCCGATGCCGACATTACCCGCACCAGTGAAAGAACTATTAGTGTCACTAACCACACCTATACTGCCATTTTTATTAATCCTTGTAGTCCATCCAGCATCACCAACATTTAAAATACCAAAAGCGGCATAAGCATCATCACCGGCAACTCCAGTTTTAGTAACCACATAACCATGTTGTTGACCCACCGACCTAAATCCAACGGTAGAATTAGCTCGAATAGTTCCGAGTACATCAAGTGCATACACTGGCGCAGTTGTCCCAATACCGACGTTGCCAGTTTTTAAAATAGTTAAAGCATTACCACCACTAGGTACATTTGTATTCCAAAATCGTAAACTACCATCTCCAGTACCAATACCATTATTATAAATAGTCCACTTATCTTGAAGGGTTGTAGCATTTCCGCTTTGAATAGCAAGCTCAGCATTTACCGTATTGTCATTTTTATACAAATGCAATTGAGAATTAGGAACTCCTGTTCCGATACCGACGTTGCCACCCAATAAAATTCTAGCTTTTTCAATACCGCCCATACTAAAGACTAAATCTTTGTCACTCTGTATGGTTCCGGCAGTGTTTTGATTGCGAAAATATAAAGTGCGGTTTGTTGCGCCAGCACTATCTAACCATATGTCACCAAAAGTAGTTAATTTCGATCCCGGATTTGTCGTTCCAATGCCGACATATCCGCCTTCGGTTGCAATATTTAAACCGCCCGTTTTTGTCTGAGTAGCAGCTCCCAAATTAAGAGGAGCTGTTAAATTGCCATAAGGCGGAGTGAGAGTTGGTCCGGTCCACCCCCACACCAAACGAGTTGCGGAAAAAACCATCACCAGGCTTAAAATAATGAAAAAACTGAAATTTTTAAAATATGTTTTCATAACCTTTTAATCTGGGTACAGCTTTTGATTTATTTCTTTGATTTTTCCTTGGCTAAAATAATCTCGATCTGTTTAATTCTATATTCTAATTTTTCTAATCTTTCCAGATCGGCTTTTTTATTCAATCTTATTTTCAATTCAGAAATTTCAAGCTTGATATCAACTAAAATAGATTCAATTTTATCTAAACGTAATTCAATCCTGTCAAGCCGACCGTTTATCCCATTAAGCTGGCTATCTATTCCATCAAACCTACTATCTATAAAATCCAATTTTTCTCCAAAAACTTGGAAGTCGGATTGGATAGCTTCTAAAATTACTGTAAATCTATCTTGCTCGTTATTTTTATTTTTCTTGATCATTATTTTATTCAAATAGCTATATAACTTATAAAAATATTATAACACTTTAAATACATTTATTACTAACGCATATATGGAAAATAATAACTTCGATTCATCATTCCAGTAATTGCTTTGCCCGTCCGTAACTTTATGCATAGGAGGAATTCGAAGTCCAAAAAAAGAACTAGATTGCCACGTCGCAGACTCCTCGCAATGACAAATCTATTCGTAAATTCGTTCCGCCAACTGGCGGAAATTCGTTATTCGTTGATTATCACCATGTCGCTTGCACATTATAAACAGGGGCGGTGGTAGTACCAAAATTTATCCAGCCAACCACATCTGGCTCCCACGCATATCCGGAAAATTTACCATTAGCCAACAATTCAACGCCGTATAATGGAGCGGTGGTTGTACTTAATTTTATCCAGCCCCCATTAGGTTCATTTTGCAGGGACAAGACCCTACCCCATCCAGTCACCGTCTTCGGAAATGGCGGTTCGTTAGTAAATCCACCCGGCACTCTGGCCTCACAAGTACCGAAAGGACAGCCAACCAAAGTGGAAGTTGCAAAACTTATCCAACCGACATTTTCTGACCAAGCATAGCCGGAAAAAAGCCCAGAAGTAGGATCAATATCAACTCCGTATGTCACAGCGCCACAAGACGAAGGAACATCATTGCTACAACTGAAACTTAACCAGCCAACAATATCCGACCAAGCAAAACCAGAGACATTTCCACCTGTAGTGCTAATAGTAAAAAGCCTTTTAGTACCAGTTTGATTGTCGGGATTAATAACAACAACATCCCAAACTCCAAGAATCGCATTTGTAATATTACAAGTAAAAGAAGACAGTCTTGTGCTGTCCACAATAGGAGCCGTACAATTAATATCGGCTTGGCCTGTTTTGGTTAATTTCACGGTTGCGCCAGATTGAAAATTTGATCCTAAAATATTAGAAATATTAACCGGTTCAATATTCAAAGCAAAGTTTGGGGATATGGAATCTACCACAGGAGCATCGCTCAAACCAGAAAAAGTACTTACAAAACCGGTACTTTTATTTATTTGCAAAGTCCTTAAAAGCGAGGCGTCTCTCATAGACATAATAGTAATGGTGTGATCGGCATTGGTATAGCCGGTTGATTTAGCAAAAAGTATTTCAGCAATGTTTTTATTCTGAATCTGGGGCGGTAATAAAAAGTCGACACCTGCTGGTAAATTAGTTCTCGATAAAACCGTTCCAGACGCACGGCTATTACCATAAAAAACCTCATAGTAATCATTAGTATCATCAAGAGTATTAACAACATATACACCCCACGCAGAGCTATTATCTTGAGAAACAGCTCTTTGACGGACGTCTCTTAATGTTCCGGATAATTCACTGGCCGCGCCTTCAATAATTTGAACTGATTGATAACTAAAATAATTAGCCGTGCCAATGCCGCCCAAAATAACCGTTATACCCATAGCTATTAGAATTTCTATTAAAGTGAACCCCCTGTTTTGTTTTCGTGACATATACTTCGATTATACAACAAAAAAAATATTCACATCAAAATTTCTAATTGCTCTAATTGACCTAAATAAATCCCAAATCCTAATTATTAATAATTATTTAACTTTATTACAAATCATTTCTTTAGGTTTTGGAGCTTGAGTCATTATTTAGACCTGCCCGCCGGCAGGCAGGAATTAGGAATTAGGAATTAGATTAATTAGAAATTGTTTTAGCGCTACATTCCGCCGACAAGTTGATATACCGGCACGATAACAGCCAAAGCAATTGTTCCGATAATTACACCTATGATCAAAAGTAAAATCGGTTCCAAGAAAGCAACTAAGTTTTTAACCCGGCCGTCAATTTCTGTTGTATAAAAGTCCGCCAACGTATTTAAAATTTCTTCAGTATGTCCGGCTTTTTCGGACACAGCGATCAAGTTTGTTATAGTCATTGGAAAATAAGGCTCTTTACGAAAAGCTTCACCGATAGTTAATCCCTTAGCAATCCCCTCCCTGGAAATTCTAAGAAGTGACTCCCGAAGTTCCTCTGACCCTACTGAATCGGCGGTAATTTCTAATGAATCCAAAATAGGAAGGCCAGCCTTCATTAAAGACGCAAGAGTTGAAGCAAATCTTTGCAGAGCCATTTCTTTCATAACTCTATTTATAATCGGGGTTTTATTTATAAATCTGGAAACAATCTTTCTGCCCGGAATTGTCTTTGCAAAAAAGTAATAAAGGGAGATAACCGAGATAAAAAGTCCCGGAAAAATAATCAACTTATAGTCATTTACAAAAAGACCAACCGTAAAAACAACTTTAGAAAAAAGCGGTATCTTAAAACCAGACTTCATAAAAACATCAGCCACTTTAGGCAGGGCAAAACTTACTAAAAGCAAAAGGATTAAAGCCGAAACAGACATCAAAATAATGGGATAAACGAAAGCCGATCTTACTCTTCCATAGAGTTCCTGATCCTTTTGTAGGGATACGCTTAAGTTATAAAAAACTTCTTCCAAACTTCCGGAAACTTCACCGGCCTTAATTAAGCTTACAAAAACAGTAGAAAAATATCTGGGATATTTAGAAAAAGTCACATAAAAAGGCTGTCCCTTTTCAAGGGTATTTCTAATTTCTATTAAAAGCGCTTTTAAAACCGGTTTTTCAAAATCCTGAATTAAAATAGTTATAGCCTTAAATAAATCTGTACCGGCCCGGAGCATCAAAGAAAGGTATTTGGTTAGAAAGATTTTATCCTCTATGGTAACTTTCTGACCAAAAAATTTTTTAAAACTTATATCAACATTTCTAACTATTTTAATGGAAATGGGCCTTAACCCTTTCTTGGCCAAAGAATTTAAAACATCGTAAGAATTTAAGGCTTCGAAATTGTCCTCAATAATTTTTCCTGTTGGATCAGAGGCTACGTAGTGAAATTTCATATAATCAACGAATTACTAATAAATTCGAATTTACGAATTAAGATTAATTATTCTTTTAAAACTAACATTTTCCGACCCAAAATTTATTAAAATAGCTAATTGGAGATTGGTTAATTTTAAATATTCTAATACTTGATCAATATGACTCTTAGCAAATCTTGAATCTTTTTTAATCTCAACAATCACCTTATCCTCCACTAAGAAATCTATAAAATTTTTACCAATGATTTTATTATTAAATTTTAATGGAAAATATGTTTGTTCTTTAAATTTTAATTGGTTTTTTGAAAAAGATTCGGCTAGAGCTTTTTGATAATATTTTTCGTAATGCCCACTTCCTAAATTATTATGCACATCAAATGCACTTCCTACAATTTTATAACTCAATTCTGGGAATAATAAGTCGTCTCTTTTTATTGTCTTTTTTTTATATTCATTCATTAATCTTTATTTGTAAATTCGTACAAATTAGTTATTAGTTGATTCAGCTCTGTATTCGTTCATTCGTACAAATTCGTTATTCGTTGATAGGGGTTATTCTCTAATAACCCTTAATATTTCTTCAATTGTAGTCATACCTAGCTCTACCTTTCTTAGACCATGCTCAAACATACCGATCATTCCCTGGGCTCTAGCTACTTTTTTTAAATTATCCAAAGAAAAATCAGGACTAATAATAACCTTTCTTACATCTTCGGTAACGTTTAAAATTTCAAAAATGCCGGTCCTTCCTCTATAACCAGTCCCTCCACAAGCCTGGCAGCCCTTTCCGGAAAAAAATAATTTTGGCATTTTAAAATTTTCATCGACTCCTAATTCTTTTAATTGCTTTTTAATCACATCAATGGTTTCTTTGCTCGGAGCCATGGAACTTATACATTCCAAACAAATGCTCCTTACCAATCTTTGAGCTAAAATCATATTTACGACCGCCGCTACCAAAAATGGCACAACGTTCATATCTATCAACCTCGGTACTGCTGTTGGCGCATCGTTTGTGTGCAAAGACGAAAGAACCAAGTGGCCAGTTAAAGCAGCTTGCACGGAAACATCGGCCGTTTCAATATCGCGGATTTCACCGACCATAATAATATTCGGATCTTGCCTCAAAATAGACCTGAGCCCGGCAGCAAAATCAATTCCGGCTTGAGGATTTATTTGAGTTTGATTTATAAATTTAATATCGTATTCAATAGGATCTTCAATTGTAACGATATTTACTTCTGGCTTATTTAAAAGACCGAGGATTGAGTAGAGCGTTGTTGTTTTACCGGAACCGGTAGGTCCGCAAACCAATATCATGCCGTAGCTTTTTTTAATATTTTCCAAAATTACTGCCTCCTCATCCTCAAACAAGCCAACTTCTTTCAGGGATAGCGGTCTTTGAGAGGCAGATAAAAGACGCATTTCTACTTTTTCACCATAATATGTCGGGAGTACAGAAACCCTGACGTCGAGCACATCCTTACCACCAGAAATTTTATATCTAAACCGCCCATCTTGTGGCTTATAGTGTTCATCGATTTTTAATCCCCCTAAAAGCTTTACGCGAGCAACAATAGCCGAATGCACTTCTTTTGGCACCTTCATAATTTCGTGGAGTACGCCGTCCACTCTGTAACGGACCAAAATTCCATCTTGGAAGATTTCAAAATGAATATCTGATGCGCGCGTCGAAAGAGCATAGGAAATCAAATTATCTACAATAGCCACGATCGGCACTTCGGCCGCCGCTTCTTCGCCACGCTTTCCTATTCGTAAAGATTCTCTAATATTCTCTTCAATGCTCTGGCGAAAATCTTGCGACATCTCTTTGCCATACATAGCAAAACCCTTATTTAAATCTCCTTCTAAAGCTAAAAATGGTTTTACTCTTCCGCCTAAGTTTTGCTCTAAAAATTCAATAGTCAGCAAATCGCTCGGATCTTCCATGGCCACATCAAAAACTCCGCTTTCTTCTTTAGCAAAAACAATAGTTTTTTTCTGCCTAGCTAACTCTTCCGGTAAAAGCTGAAGAATGTTTTTATCAATTATCCTAAGATTTAAGTTGGCTTTTTCTACGCCAAAATATGAAGATAATAAGTCGGCTAAATATTCCGGTGAAACTATATTTTTAGAAACTAAAACATCCGAGACGTTATGCCCGAGCCTTGCCGCCTCCTCGGCTAAAATATCAAAATTAGAATCGGAAATAAAATTTTCTCCGACTATCATTTCTTTTAATTTGTGAACTGGGATCTGCATGTTTCAAACTTAAAATTTAAAAAACTTGTGGTGAGCTTGCCGAACCATCAAAGTTTAAAATGACAGATTAAAATTATAAAATGATTTAAATCTTAAGAATCCGAGTCTCAAAATTTTTGACATTTTACATTGTCATTTTCCATTTTGATATTTGCATTTTACATTATAATTAATTATAACAAAAAACTGTGTTTATAGCACAGCTTTTTATTTATAAGATATGAAAACATTAAAGATCTAATCCCGGGTCATTACCTACCTCGTATACATTAGTTTGATCACCGCCATCAGTTGATTCAACGTCATCGCTTCCCCCATTTGCATATCTTACACTTTCTATAATTGCATCAAACTCAAACCACTTATTTGTATTATCGCAGGCATATGTATAGTTATATGTGGAATCAACTGTATTAATGGGATCCACCGGAAGAGCGCTTAAGGGGGCACCACCGGAAATATCAGTGTACTTGACAGGAACCCACCCCGAACCATTTACTGCCCTGGTAAAAGCGGGATATATAGTATTTGAACTAATAAAGTATTCAGTTGCCCCGCTTACCGTTGCCCCATAATGACTAGAACAATTAAAACCACCCGTACCATCCAAGTCCGGGCCGGTAACAGTTGTTAAATAAAGAGCCGTGGCATTACTCAAGGTACCTAAATCATAAATTCTTTGTGAATCTCTAGCTTGAGCGAACATCTGAACCGGATTTATGACCAAGAGAACGATTGTAGCCAAAACAGCTAAAATTGCTATGACGATTAAAAGCTCGATGAGAGTAAACCCCTTCGACTGACTCAGGGCAAGCCCTTTTTTATTTTGATTCATTTTTTAATTATAAGCTATTTTTAAAATATACAGAAACTGCACTGTTGATAACAAAACTAAAACCCCCTCACTCTTTGAAAGTAAGGGGGTAAAATATTTTTTTAACTATCAACTAACTACTAGAGATTAAGAGCTGATCCTGTCTCATACATATAGTTCCTGTCTCCTCCATCTCTAGATTCCTTGTCATCGCCACCGCCTAAGGAATAGCGAGTACTTTCTAAATTACCATTGAGTTCAAAAACCATTCCGGCTGTGTCACAGGTATAGAAATAAGCATAAAGAGGATTGGTATTAGAGAAGGTAGTTGCACTTACTCCAACTGGATCCAAAGGAAGAGCGCTGATCGGAGAACCACCGGATGTTTGATTTAATGCTACAGGAACCCATCCTCCGGTACCGACTGTTGTGGTAGCAGATGAATATCTAAAGGCATTATGAGCAGCTGTAAACGGAGTCGTGCTTGCAATTGTTCCCCACAAATTACCGGCGCATAATGTACCAGTACCACCATCAAGCGCAGGAAGAGATACCGTAGAAGCATACAAAGCAATAGCGCTCTTAATAGTATTTAAATCAGAAATTCTCTGTGAGTCTCTAGCCTGAGCAAACATCTGAGCTGGATTTAAAACTAATAAAGTTACCGTAGCTAAAATAGCCAAGATACCAATAACGATTAATAATTCGATCAATGTGAAACCCTTTTTTGTCGCAACTTTATTCATATATATTTTTTTAATTATATTTTTTAATTATATTTATAATACACTAATTTTAAATTTAATGTAAGTTGAGCCTGTTAATAACTTAGAAACTGGCACCGAAACGGTTTTAGACTAAAAATTCTTTGGCCTTACTGATCAAAGAATCAATTGAGGTACGGGCTTTAACTAAATAGCCAACAGCGCCCAATTCTTTACCTCTTTACCCTTTTTCTATAACAATTTGATTCATTTTTTAATTATAAGCTATTTTTAAAATATACAGAAACTACACTGTTGATAACAAAACTAAAACCCCCTCACTCTTTGAAAGTAAGGGGGTAAAATATTTTTTTAACTATCAATAACTAAATAACTACTAGAGGTTTAGAGCAGAGCCAGTTTCATACATATAGTTCCTGTCTCCTCCATCTGTAGATTCCTTGTCATCGCCACCGCCTAAGGAATAGCGAGTACTTTCTAAATTACCATTGAGTTCAAAAACCATTCCGGCTGTGTTACAGGTATAGAAATAAGCATAAAGAGGATTGGTATTAGAGAAGGTAGTTGCACTTACTCCAACTGGATCCAAAGGAAGAGCGCTGATCGGAGAACCACCAGATGTTTCATTCAATGCTACAGGAACCCATCCTCCAGTACCGACTGTTGTGGTAGCAGATGAATACCTAAAGATATTGTGAGCGGTTGTAAATGGGGTTGTACTTGAAATTGTTCCCCACAAATTACCAGCACATAATGTACCAGCAGCACCATCAAGTGCCGGAAGAGATACTGTAGAAGCATACAAAGCAATAGCGCTCTTAATAGTATTTAAATCAGAAATTCTCTGTGAGTCTCTAGCCTGAGCAAACATCTGAGCTGGATTTAAAACTAATAAAGTTACCGTAGCTAAAATAGCCAAGATACCAATAACGATTAATAATTCGATCAATGTGAAACCCTTTTTTGTCGCAACTTTATTCATATATATTTTTTTAATTATATTTTTTAATTATATTTATAATACACTAATTTTAAATTTAATGTAAGTTGAGCCTGTTAATAACTTAGAAACTGGCACCGAAACGGTTTTAGACTAAAAATTCTTTGGCCTTACTGATCAAAGAATCAATTGAGGTACGGGCTTTAACTAAATAGCCAACAGCGCCCAATTCTTTACCCTTCTCGATGTCGCTGTCCTGTCCTAAATTAGAAATTATTAAAGTTGGAATTTTCGGTGCAGCGGGATCTTTATTTATTTCTTCCAAGACTTCGAAACCGGACTTTCCCGGAAGAATTAAATCTAAAAGAATTAAATCATGGCTGCTTTCTTTAAGCGCTTTTATTCCGGCATCTCCACTTTGAGCTAGATCGACCTCATAACCCTCTTTTATAAAACGGTTTCTTAGCAGAGATGACAAAAACGGATCGTCTTCAATTAATAAAATTCTTTTAGCCATAAAAATAGTAAATTAGAAATTAGCCCTGCCTACCGGTCGCACGCCGCCAAAGGCTATGGCCGACGGAGCGCAGGCAGGCATTAGCGACTAGTTGCTATTTTTAAATTATATCACAAATATAAAAAGTAAAGCGATTTTTAAAAAATTCGATTACTTCTTTCTTAAATCCAAAATAACATCTCTTAAAGCAACCGCGGCCCATACAATGTTTAAAATTAAAAACGGGGTGCTTGAAAGAATATAGGCATACAAAGCCAAGAGACTTCCGCCGATAAAATTTAAAATGTCGTAAATAATACTTTCGCTATCTAATTTATGAATCTCATTTAAAATAAAGCTTATTAAAATAATTGACGCACCGAGAGTTCCAATGATTGTAGTTAAAGACATAAATTTATTTTAACACACATTAACTCACCCTTAGTCGCTACAGACAATCATTTTTTAGGAACGCCTCTGAAGCGCTCGCCCGCCATTTGCTTGCTTGGCTGCGCCGTCTCGCTCCGGAGGCGCGCTCCCCGTTTGCGCAATTTAGCGAAGCGATTGTTGCGCTTTCTGTGCATCTCTGTCCGCGAAACTACAGTTGAGTAAACAGGTGGTAGGCATTTTTTCCTTCTAATATATTTACAAAACAAAAAACGCCGTAATGGCGTTTTTTGTTTAATTTAATATCACGTTCTACTAATCAATGTAATGTTTAAAAACTTTTTAGTTATCTCAACCTTACCCGTATCTCCTAATAAATTAGCAGATCTTGGGAGTCGCCACATGAAGGCTGAGCGACTAACACCTTTAAAAATCGACACTTATAAAATAAAATGATCCACGCACAGCTTCCGCTACGCGTGCCTTGTTACGACTTCTTCCATGTCACCGACACTACCCTAACCCCGCACGAAACGAAGCTTTAGGTATTTCCGGCTCCCCTGAAGTGACGGGCGGTGAGTACAGGACTCGAGAACGTATTCACCGTGGTATAGCTGACCCACGATTACTAGCGATTCCGGCTTCATGAGGGCGAGTTGCAGCCCTCAATCTGAACTGAGGCCATTTTTTAGGGATTAGCTCCATCTTACGATTTGGCAACCCTTTGTATTGGCCATTGTAGCACGTGTGTAGCCCAAGGTATCAGAGGGCCATGCTGATTTGACGTCATCCCCGCCTTCCTCCCCCAAAAAGAGGGCAGTTTCCTATGACACTTAAAACATAGGATAGGGGTTGCGCTCGTTACCCCACTTAAGGGAACATTTCAAAACACGAGCTGACGACAACCATGCAGCACCTGTCCAGCCGTCCTTGAGAGACAACAATCCTTTCGGAAAGTTTTCGTCTGGATTTCTAACCTTGGTAAGGTTCTTCGTTTATTGTCGAATTAAACCACATGCTCCACCGCTTGTGCGAGTCCCCGTCTATTCCTTTGAGTTTTAGCCTTGCGGCCGTACTTCCCAGGCGGTCGACTTAACGCGTTAGCTTCGCCACTCCGAGGGTCGATACTCGAAATAGCTAGTCGACATAGTTTAGGGCGTGGACTACAAGGGTATCTAATCCTTTTTGCTCCCCACGCTTTCGTACCTCAGAGTCAGTAATGCGCCAGCTAGATGCCTTCGCCTTTGGTATTCCCCACAATATCAACGGATTTCACCCCTACACTGTGAGTTCTACTAGCCTCTCGCACACTCTAGTTCGATAGTATCAATTGCAGCTCCACCGTTAAGCAGTGAAATTTAACAACAGACTTACCGAACCTCCTACGCACGCTTTACGCCCAATAAATCCGGATAACGCTTGGGGCCTTCGTATTACCGCTGCTGCTGGCACGAAGTTTGCCGCCCCTTATTCCTATAATACAATCACAAAAGTTTTTCTTATAGAAAAGCAGTTTACACCCCGAAGGGCTTCTTCCTGCACGCGGCGTCGCTCCATCAGGCTTTCGCCCATTGTGGAATATTCTCGACTGCTGCCTCCCGTAGGAGTATAGCCCGTGTCTCAGTGCTATCGTTGGGGAACAGCCTCTCAGCCCCCCTACTGGTCATAGCCTTGGTGAGCCATTACCTCACCAACTAGCTGATCAGACCTAAGCCAATCTCAAAGCGCCTTTCGGCTTTAATCCGATAAATCGGATACCATCAGGAATTACCCTATCTTTCGATAGGCTATGCCTGACTTCGAGGTATGTTCTAAGGTGTTACTAACCCGTTCGCCGCTAACTAATTCTTGATGTAATCGCAAACTAATCCGCGCGACTTGCATGCCTTATCCACGCCGCCAGCGTTCATCCTGGACCAGGATCAAATCCTCTGAAAAAAAGTTAGTTGTAAGAAACCCTCGAACGAGTCGCTCACAACAAACTTCGCGGTCAATATAAATATTGACCTTATTGAGATAACTAAAAAATTCTTAAACTTTAGTATCAGATAAATACTAAAAAACTCTTATTGGACTTGCACTTACATTTACATTTGAACATGATATTAAATTATCAAGGTAATGGATGTCGCTTATCACCCGGGATAAGAAAATACACCCACCTTAATCACTTTGTCGCGCAAAGAAACTAAGGCAGATGTACTAGAATTTGTTTCGGCAAATTCTTTTTAAGTGTTATTAAATTTTCACTACTTTTAAACTTCTATCCGCTCACGCGAATAACTATTGATTTAGTCTTCTTATTATATTCACAAATGAAAAGATGTCAATGGCTTGTACGTCCCTAAATAGTCAATTAAAAAAATATCTAATTTATCAAATAGATTTAAATTTCTTTTCTATCTTTTTGAGTAATTCCGCTCCTTCATATCTAGAGCCGTTAGCTTTTTTTTCTTCTGCTGTACCTTCTTCTACTCTTTTACGTTGTAGTGGATCTTTTCCAAGGTCAACATGGCCATATTGATCCTTTTCAACAAAACCCTTTGTGGAACCTATGACCTCTAGCACCTCAACGGAACTAGCGGTCAATTCATCCCATGTATAGCCAGGGTGAACTTTACCAATTGGTGAAACTCTATAAATAGTTGCGTCTTTTAAATCTTCTCTATCAGTTAGTGAATAATGCGGCTTTTCCGATGTGGACAAAAATACTGATGGATTTTTTGTTTCAGGGCTCGTAGAAACGCCCGTTATAACATCTCCCACTTTATAGCGGGCATTCAAAACGGTGTAATATTTTGGCTTTCCCTCTTTTTTTTCAACTTTTCTCGCTCTATCTTGATTTCTAAAACCAGACTCTTCTTCGCCCGATTCACTTAAAATAGGCTTTCTAAATCCTTCCGACGACTTCATAATTTTTAGTTACTTTAATTTTATTCGCTATCCTCTTCCTCTTCACTTAATTCTAATAATTTTGATTTGCTATCTTCCAGACTTCTTTCACCTGAAAAATCAACATCCATACCCTTCAAAAAAACAATTTCTTCTGGTGTTGGCTTATCGAGCTTTGAACCCTTCCACCAACCACCTGCTTTTGCCGACCAGATTGGCTCAATCTTCGGATCGGTTAATACTCCCCAAAATCGATAAGTTCCATTTATGTCTTCATATTCTCCTTCGTATTTAGAAACCACCGCAAGTCGGCCGGTTGGCAAAATAATTTGTTTTCCTATTATTTCCCCAGAATGATGACTACAGCTTCCGAAATCCAAAATCTCACCAACCTCCACTTTTGGTTTGTAGCCCCTAGGAAAAGCCTCTAAAATTTCTGACATAACCCATCCTCTTTCTCTTAATTTTCTATAAAAGATATCCATTTCTTCTTCCGTTGTTCCAGTAAAATCAACTTCTAAAAAATTAAATACATCAAAAAGTCCTTCGACATCAAAAAATCCATGACTATCGCCCTCAACACTAAAACTTGTATTGTATTCTTGGTGTGCATCAGATTCAAACTTAAAGAGACTCCCCTCTTTTGGTGCTCGTAAAACATTACTCACGGTACCTTCGTTAACTAGTTCTGTAATTCTGTCTGCGGTATGTTTATGAGAGGATTCCCTTTCAAGTGGGTTTTGAATTGGAATCACGCGTATCAGTCGCCGTGGTTCCCCATATTCTGAACGGATTGCCAACCCTCCTCTCCCATACTTACCCTTGTAAACTTCTTTAATCCATGAATCAATAATTTCTCTAAATTTTAACTCAGATTCGAAATTTATTCTTTTTAAATCTTTTTCTTTTTCTTCTTTTCCTAGATCTTTTCTCAGTTTTTCATATATTTCTTTAACTAGAGGTTTTGCTTGTTTTGCAATTTCTCGATCAATTTCATCTACCATAAGCCGAGCTTCATCAACATTCTTTTTTGTTTCACTTGAAAGTGGCGCTTCTACAATTAGGATTTTCTGTATTTCAACTCGTTCTTCATTTTTATCAAATTTATTAGACAGCTCAATTTCTTTTCTGGTCCCTTGTTTGATTTTTTCCACTTCATTCATTCCCTCTGGCTCAATTTTTTCATTCATATTTTTACTTCACTTAAAATTTATACTGGTTATACTCCAATAATTTTCCATTTGAAACTCCTGCTTTAACATCTTCGATAATGCCCAAAACTTCAATTATTTTATTTATATTAGAACGAATTAGTTCTTCCGATTTAAAGGGTCCACTCTTGTTATCATTATAATAAAAAAGAATTGGATCAATTCCCTGATGAATCAAAACTGAATGTCTCTTCAAAGACTCGTATAAGTAAAGCAACTCAGGTTTCTTAACTTTGGTAAAGTCTAAATTTTTAATTTTATTTAATAAATCTATTTTTAATTTTTCTTCAACCACCTCCTCGCTCGTTTTTGGCGTATCACTCACCATTGCTTCATCGTGCAATTCTTGTAGCTTATCTAGAATGTTAATTAAGTCATTTGAAAAATCGGCTAAATCTTCTTTATTAAGCTCGTGTATACTATCCCACAATTTTTCGAATCTACCACTACTATATCCATACATTGAAGTGTCCTTTTCTATTTCGCTAACAAGACGGCTAAAATCACCCAAATTTTGGTCAGTCAGATACCCAAGTCTTTCTTTAGGCGACATATTAAAGATCTCCTTGAGGGTATGATCAAAAAATTCTTCAGTAATAGAATTTGTTAATTCTTTAATCTTTTCTCTTCCCTCCTCTCTCTTTCTGCTCATCTCTTTTTCCTGGGCCGTCATCATGCCTTCAGCTTTTTTAAATTCTTCCTTAGATGGTTTATATTTTTCCATTTTTTTACTTTGCCCGCCATAGCATTAGCGAAGGTGGGTTTTTTGTTTGTTAATTATCTTATAGATAGATTACCCCCCCCTAACACACCCTGTCAAATACAAATTTTTATATATTATTCTTAATACCATGGAACAAAAAAACAGCTTTCGCTGTTTTTTTTGATTATTAATTTTTATTCATCGTCTTGATCTCCTTGGCTATTAAAACCCCTTCTTAATCTTTTATTGTAAGGTAAATTCTACCCTGAAATGCAACCTTTTTGATTAATTATTTGGTTAATATTAATAACATTTTTTCTTATAATACCATGCTCAAGCGCCACTTCGTAGGCGCTTTTATAATTCAATGACTTTCTAT
>Ga0209514_10000621_pt1 | contig 70240 bp, 53 predicted proteins | sample Subgrocontami58m_FD_187452 | JGI IMG/M metagenome (GOLD analysis project Ga0209514, IMG submission 187452) | Subsurface groundwater microbial communities from S. Glens Falls, New York, USA - GMW37 contaminated, 5.8 m (SPAdes) (version 3) | ecosystem: Environmental > Aquatic > Deep subsurface >... | reverse complement strand
TTTCGAATGATTGATGAATAAAACGACCTTTTTGTACGAACGATCCTATGGCTTTTCGATGATAACCGATTTTTACAGTTTCTCGTAAAAATCCACGCGGACTCGTAACGAAACCATGATATCGCGTTGCCTTAATTTGTCAAATACAGTTTCCCGTTCCCGCTCCCAGCTAGCACCCTTATATACATTGTCTTTTCGGGCAAAAGAAAAACCGCACGGGTTACGTGCGGTTACGTTTATTCGCTGCAGGCGTATGAACGCCGGCAATAGCCCGCCACAATACAGTGCGCGGTCGCTGGATTGCCGAAACAAAAGGGATACGGAGCCTCGGCCGGCGAGATCTCGCCATTGGGGGAAACCCACACAGCAGTCTTCCGGTCGATGGCCACAAGCGCATCGCCCGAACGATCTTCCTCGCCGCTGCGCAGAGCGCGCGCAGAGGGCGCGAACCTGTGCGGAATGAGTTCCGCAGCAGGATTCGACCGGAAAAGACGCAGGATAACCCGCTCCTGCCGGGCGGTCGCATACGTTTCATCAACGGACAGGCACTTCTCGCGAGAGGAATCAAATACCCGCTCGGAGAGGCGCCGAATGACCATAGCCACGCTTCTCTCCTTTCACTTCAGTATTTGCTACAAAGAGCGTTGACGTAAAAAGATTATATACTAATTTTATAGAATTGTCAATTTCAGTGCGCGTCCCCGGTCTCTCCGTGCTCCTGCATAAAATGTTCCGTATGGGCCACTTGCGGTCCCAACACTCCCCAAAAACCGAGTAACAACACGAGAACGACCGCAATAATATAAATATATGTTCCAAGATCCGCTCCGGGCTTATCTTTTGAGAAAAATGGGATTGCGGCGAATGCGCCAAATAGCACGACGGGAGCAAATATAATGGCTATCAATCCCAAATTATTTTCCAACGCAACTATCCAGAGAAGCCACCAGGGCGGCTTGGTAACCTCAAGTCCCGCATATGGCGATGCCAGAAGAGGCGCATCATAGAAAAACGACAGGACAAGCAGCGCTGCGAATAAAAGAAACGTCATTATGGCAAGCTTCTTTACCGCCGGGGTCTTCGTAAACCCTTCGGTTTTCAGAGAACCGCGTATTGTGGCGTCGGTTATTTTTTTGAACGGTAAAAACAGTGAGCGGACCGTGGGGGCGAACAGGGCATGCATAAGAAAAAATACTGCGATGGTAATGGGTATCAAGACGGCGTGTATGATAAAAAACCGGAACAGAGCGGTGTTCCCGGAGAAAAAATCAACGAGAATTTGCGCCGGCGGAAAATACGCGGCCACTATCCCGGACGTCCCCAAAAAGAAATGTGAGTATGCCTCGTATGCCTCCTGGTCGCCCCGCAGAAATGTACCTGCAAGCATTTCTGCGCTTACGAGCAAGAATAGGATTATCCCGAATAGCCACGCGATACGCCGGGCCCGTCCGGAGGGCTTTGTGAGAGCAACGCGGGTAAAGTGAAGAAACAAAATAAATAAAAACGCATCGGCGGCCCAAAAATGCAGATTTCGGATAAAAGCCGTGCCGCCGGAAGCAACGATCGCCCCCATACTCTCATGCGCTCCCTGCGGGGTCGGGTCATAAAAAAGCGAAAGAATAACTCCAGAAAACAGCAGAATAACGAAAGCTACCAGAAGCAACCCTCCCAACAAAAGACTCGCATGCTGCAATTGCGGCTTATATTTCCGCACCAACAATATGAGCCGCCAGCGCATACTGTCTTCATCAACCATATTGGAAATTTTTCCTTCGATCTGGTGCGTTTTCTCCTCGGACGAAACAAAGAATTTCTGAAGGCGGCCAGGCAACAAACCGACTATTTTGGGCATATGCCGGAACGGGAAGAACAAAAGGAACATGCCAAACAGAACTACGGACAAAATGACGTAACGCATCAGCGAACGGAATTCTTCCTGTTTTTGAACCGTTGTTCCGGATGCGGCAATATCGGCGCGCGTTCGCGCATCTTTCAATACTGTCTGGTGTTCCTGCGACGAGTGGCTCGTACGCTCCTGCGGCAAACCGATCTGGGTGGGAAGGTATACACCGGAACTTGCCGCTGCTCCCCCATTCGCCCACACAAATTGCCCGGGCGCCAGCAACGCGCCCAAAAACGCTATGAGTAGAAAAAAGTGCATAGTCCGGTTATTATTATAATTTTTTGCCGTAACGCAAAAATCCCTTACGTTGTTATTTTTTTGCGTTCATGCGGACAAGCGGCAATCCCAGCGCCAAAACCGCAACACCAAGGGCCGCCAGAATGGCTCCCATACCCAGAACGAACATTGTAACCTCAAAACCGATGTGCGCCTGATGCAATGCAGTACGAAGCGTTACTGCATTGAGATACGTGGCTCGGTTCGGGTCATCCCTGGCAAGCTCCGAATATGTTTTGCCGCCCGTCAGCGCGAGAACATGTGTCTGGATAACCTCTGCCTGAGCTTCCGCTTCGCGCGCCGTATCAATGAGAACTTTTGGGACCTCAACTCCCTCCGGGGCCCGCGCGTCCGGATACGTAAGCAAAATGTTCGGGTCTTGAACCTCAAGACGCTCTTTTGCAAGTTCTTCCCGAAGCTCCCCGTACGTATGCGCGCCGGCAAAAAGCATAAATGCGCCGGCAGCGCATAACATAATTCCTAAACACAAGGTTCCTACCAAAAAATATATGTTTTTGAACTTCATATATATAGTCTTAAATGTACGCCCCCCATCATATATCCCGTGAAACGTCTTGGCAAATATAAAAAATAGCCCGACGGCAACTCTTTGGCGCGGGTACTATACAAAAAGAGGACCTTTCAACGGTCCTCTTTTTTATACTGCGCCCCGGTACGAAGACAACCAGTCCATAAGACGTTTTCGATGCCTGTCCACCGACCACAGTTCGCCGGAGCGGAACAGAGACGGGTGGGCATTGCGGAATTTTTGCAATACCTCAACAGACGCCTGCGGAAAACCGTCAGGAATGTTTTTGTTATACGCCTGCAGGAAAATCGCCCGCGGTACCTGCTGTTGATTCAGTTCCAATTCGTCCGTTCTTTTTGATTTCATCATATATAACGATACAATAAATTCGAAATAAAATCAATAGCTGCTCATAAAAATGCCGCGCGGCGAACCGTACGGCGTATAAATTATTTCTTGTACCTCTTCGATTGTTCGTGAAGCCACGCGAGCAAAACAAGCATGAACATCACAACGCCGCCCCACGCCATGGCTTCTCCGGACGGCACCCCATTCTGCATATAAACGTAAGCAACCGCGATCCCTGCAAGTACGGCAACGATAAGAGACAACACAACAACACCTCTCTGGAACGAACCGTGCAGAAATAATATCACGATATGTGCATATTTCAAAATATGCAGCGTATTCCTGCGCGCGTTCTTATATCCTCGCTCTTCCCTATCCGAACAATAGTATCCCCAGAACCATGGGGCAGTACGCCAGAAGCCACATCATGCTCACAACGATCAGGGGATAATTTTTGATACGCATGCCGTATATCATCCACAACGAAGAGCCGAGCACATACAGCAGCCATGTCGGCAGGTAAAACTCGACCGCCGAGCGCAACTGCCATATCCGCAATATCTGCGGGAGCGTCATGACCGCCTCAACCGACCCCACCATGGTAACAATAGACTCAAGCGCCAATAATTTCTGAACGTTGGATTTTCTGAATATGAAATGCAGCACGTCTCAATACTATCACGGGTTCCTGCTTCTTGATATCGCCGCTCCCCTTTCAAAAAACTTTGCGATTTCTTTGACAAATTTAATAATACTAGCGTAATATATAAGCACTTTTATAACGCATCTCTCCGGCGGCATACCGTTGCCGCACAGAGCGTATTGAAAACTGAACGAGGGGAGAAACCCGATGCTTGAAGTCAAAAATTTGGCGACCTACTTCCATACCGAAGACGGCGTCGTGAAAGCGGTGGATGATATCTCACTGCACATTACCGCGGGCCGCATTTTGGGGGTTGTTGGCGAATCCGGGTCGGGCAAGTCTGTTATGTCGCTGTCCATCATCCGGCTGCTGGAAGGCACCGGACGAATAGAGCAGGGACAGATCTCGCTGTTGGGACGCGACCTGGTTCGGCTTCCCGAACCGGAGATGCGCAAGATCCGCGGCAAAGAGATCAGCATGATTTTCCAGGAACCCATGACGTCGCTGAACCCGGTGCTCACAGTCGGCAACCAGGTAATGGAAGCCATCATGTTGCACCAGAATGTCTCAAAGAATGAGGCTGCCCGGCGCACCATTGAACTGTTCCGCGAGGTCGGCATTCCCAACCCCGAGCGGCGCGTTGATTCCTATCCGCACCAGATGTCCGGCGGCCAAAAGCAGCGCGTCATGATAGCCATGGCGCTGTCGTGCAATCCGAAATTGCTCATAGCCGACGAGCCCACAACGGCGCTGGACGTAACGATCCAGGCGCAAATTCTGGACATCCTGCGGCGACTGCGCAACCAGCGCGATATGTCTATTCTGTTCATTACGCACGATTTCGGCGTTATCGCCGAGATCGCAGACGACGTCGCGGTAATGTTCCACGGGAAGATCGTCGAATACGGAAACGTGTTGGAAATTCTTACCAATCCGAAGCATCCTTATACAAAAGGTCTTCTCAATTGTCGCCCGCGGCTCGATTCCAAGTTCAAACTTCTACCCACCGTAGAAGACTACATGGAAACGAAGCGGGTGGACGGCAACATCGTCGTGGTCGAGAAGCAGATCGACGAACATCGTCTTGAACAATTCCTCACCGCGGGCCGCGGCCCACTGCTGCATCCCGCGTCAAAATTGGCCGCGCTTGGATATGTTCTGGAAGAGGGCCGGAATGCCCCGGAAACCACACTGGTTCCCGAAGGCCAAAATCCGCTACTGACCGTTGAGGACCTGAAAGTCCATTTTCCGGTTCGCAAAGGATTGCTTATGCGGACCGTGGGACATATTCGGGCCGTAGATGGTATCAGCTTCACGGTTTATCCCGGACAGACACTTGGTCTGATCGGCGAATCCGGATGCGGTAAAACCACCACCGGCCGGGCTATCTTGCGACTGGTCACACCCACCGGCGGTAAAGTCACCTACGACGGCACCGACGTGGCAACGCTCAGCGGCAAATCGCTGCTGCGCATACGGCGGCGCATGCAGATCATTTTCCAGGATTCCAACGGCAGCATGGACCCGCGTATGACCATCGAGTCAACGCTCATGGAGCCAATGATAATCCATAAGCTTGGCACGTCGCACAGCGACCGCCGCGATCGCGCGGTGGCGTTGCTCGAAGAGATCGGTCTCACGGCGGCCTACTTGCGCCGCTATCCGCACGAATTCTCCGGCGGCCAACGGCAACGGCTGTGCGTCGCACGGGCGTTGGCGGTGGAACCGGAGCTTATCATCTGCGATGAGCCCGTCTCGGCGCTGGATGTTTCGGTACAGGCCCAAATGCTTAACCTACTCAAGAAACTTCAGGAAAAGCGCGGCCTCACCTATATCTTCATCAGTCACGACCTTGGTGTGGTGAAATTCATGGCCGACATGATGGCCGTAATGAATGACGGCAAAATCGTCGAGTTCGGTCCCTCGGAAAACATCTACGCGCATCCGCGCGAGGACTATACCAGGCGTCTTATTGATGCCACACCAAAAGACGATATCGAACGCGTCAAGATGCGGCAGGCCGAGCGCGAAGCCGCTCTGCTTTCCCGGATGCGTTAAAATAAAAAATAAACCGTTGAATATTTCAACGGTTTTTTACTTTGCCTGTGCTTTGCATCGCACCAAACGGCATTACGCCAGCTGGTCTACCATGCCCACGTATCCGGGCGCTGTCTTCACGCCCTCAAGCGCCTCGCTGGTGCCGCGGATGTGCAGCATGATGCTTCCACCGGGCGTATCGACACGAAAACCCGTATTCGTTTCAACACCAAGCGCACATATCGCGCGCATGAATGCATCCGCCATGTCCGGCTTCACGAACACATATCTCTCGACCATTGCGTTCTCTCCTGTCGTGCAATGAGCGTATGCGGTAAAAATAACACGTTTGTGTCCTTTGTCAACTTCTTTCTTTTACGTTTCCGTGCGGAATGCTGACGGAACGTTTTTGAATAAAGAAAAAGAGGTTTTTAGTTGTAAAAACCTCCTTAAAATTTAACCGGCGCCAGCGCCTATACGACCTTCACGATGTGACAGGTTTTCTGTTTGAACGATCTGTAACCCTGGTGAAGAACAACGAAAGGTCCGGCGCGCCGCACTTCGGTCGTGTCTTTGCGCTCTTTCTTAAGGTCGCGCAGCTCCTCTTTTCTCCAGCTTCTTCGATCATACGCTTCACAGATCGCGCCGATCAGGAGAACGCCCGCAATAACCGTTACAAGCACGGCAACCGTTCCGACAAGGAACGGCACGAGACCAACCGCGATAATAATGAGAATCACATTAACCACAGTTAAAGTAACAGGAAAAACCCAGATTAGATTTCCTGCGATAAATTTAATCCCCTTGGGGGTTTTTCTCACAATCGCATTCCAAATTCTGCTTTCCGAGAAAAGGATAAAGGGCGCACACATGAGCACAAGAAGGCCAAGAGACAACGTGAGAAGAATGCCGATCCACGCAAACACCGTTCCCCAAAAAAGCTTGCACAGATTAAGATTTTCCGGCTCCGGATCAAGTATCCACCACGCAAGACGGAAAAGCTTAATATAGAGCGAATTCCTGGAAATCACCCATTTGACATTGGAATCAGCAAACACCGCCGACCTCCTGCGCTTTTTGACTGTCAACGAACAGTTTCGTCTGCGTACGATTATGAAGAATTATAAATATTTTGTCAACTTCATTTACCGCTATCGGTATAAAATACTCAGAAAACCGCGCGCTTTGCCGTTCTAAGCGCTTCTCTAATTTTACTTTACTGATGGTGCTGACGCCCGGTTGGTTATTCGTATAAAGTAACAGTAAAAGTGAAAATATGTCTTGTAGGAAAACGCATTATACAAACCGCTTGCGCTTAGTAGACTGATACTATATACCACATATGAAAGGTCGGTTGCGGCAAGCGGACCGCGTTTTGCAAAAGACTGCGGCGCATGCTGTGAAAATTTGTAGTTTATATAATTTTTATTGTTCAAAAACTCTATGAAAATACTAAAACTCAAAAAGTCGTATACGATGTTTTTAGTGTCCGCACTCACGATATTTGGTCTTTTTGGCGGTACCGTTGTCACTCCGCTGTCGGTTGCGTTGGCGGCGCCATGTACGGGATTTAACTGCGACCATCTAAGTCCGTATGAGGGAGATGATTGCGGCACCGTATCTACCAAAAAAACTGTTTATGTCACTATTCCGTGGGGCGCAGGAACGAAGGATGTCGGTAAGGTAGAGCTTAGATATTCTGCGGAGTGTGATACCGCATGGAGTCGAATGACTATAGTTGATACATATGCCGTTCCAGAGGACCCGTATACTTCGACAGTGACCGTTACCCGTAAGTGGGCTGGGCACGTACCGCCCATACTTACTAGCGATACAAGGACTGATTCGGGCCTCACGTATCTGGATCAGAATTGGAGCCGTATGTTGTACATACCGCCATCAAGTTCTGATACTTATTCTATAAGGGCATGCGGGTATCTCATCCGCGAAGTTAACGGGGGTCAAACTGCGACATTCTGCACTACATACTGGACCGGCGTTTAAATTAACGCGGCACGTAACTCTTTACGAAACAAAACCCCCGTATCGGGGGTTTTGTTTATGTCGGCTGATAATGAAAAACTCGGGTTTATGCGTAGAATGGGTTATTTTTGCTTGGCTCCGCGCCTTGGATGATATTAAAACCCGTTCGAACAAAAGTTAAAATTATTTATATTTAAAATTTACATCCCGCTGTTCGGCAGGAAGCTGATAGCCATCGGTTTCGAAGGGATAAGCCAGCACTCCGCTGGGAAAAATCGCATCAGGACCATAACCTTTCCAGTAAAAGAACGAGCCGGGTTGCACAAGGTGAAGATAACTGTTCCCGTTTTTTATGTTCGGGTTGATTGATGTATCTGGTACGAAGAAGTAAAAATCAGCAAAAGAATGGCCGACACCATCCGGTGTCGGTACGGTACCGGCAAATCCAATTAGTTCCCCGCGTTTAACCTTGTATCCGATGAGAGCACCGTATGAAATCGCACTGTCCGTGGGCGAAAGCGTATAATTCCCATCCCAAAATAATTGATATCCCTGGGCTGGCGGCGCCATGAGGTCGTTACTTACACTTTGAGTGTGTCCGGTTAATAAAGGCGATGTTAATAAATGATACACGGTCATATACACCCCCGGCCAATCGGAACTTGCCGATTTGAAGAATAATTTCACATCATCGGAATGAACAGATGTTCCTCCCGACACAATCTGAGTACTGGTATCTCGAAAACCAACGAGTACCATATCGAACGGTGCGAGTACCGGAGAGCCTCGATTATACGCTTCAAAGCTCATGCCGGGCTTATGCTCGTAAGACGGCCAACCCGGATGGCCACCGACTTTGGAACCAAGTGTAATTATGTTCGGGTCAGCACCCGTACCGTATAACTCCGTATGGGTATTAATGCCCTCCATGCTGGGTGGCGGTGATGTAATTGCAGATGCGCTTGTATCGGGTACAGCAAAAACAGATTGTGAATTTTTTGTTTGTTCGGCTTTCTGTTGTTCTTCCGGTTGCTGTTGTGTAGTTTCAGTTAAGGCTTGCTCGGCCTTTATATTTTTCTGCCACAAGACATAACCTCCTCCAACCAATGCGATAATGACCACCCCAAATCCCAGTAATAAAATCTTATTCTTAAATAAAACCATCATAGATTATTATATCATGGAAACAAAATCGCCTTAGAAAATAAGGCGATTTTTCTTGGCTCCCCGGGTAGGATTCCGCTTCACTGGAACCTGTCGCTACGCTCCTTAAAAACCTCTCGGTTTTTAATATTTTCCTATACGGGGAGATACAATGTCTCTCCCCGACCCCCTCTTTAAGGTTCGAATCCTACCCACGAAAAAATCGCGAATTAAAACGCCCGCAAGGGGCGTTTCAAATTTACGAGCTCCGCGCGTTGGACGACATTAGAACCGCGCTTATGACAACAAATGGCGGCTCTTCCTTTGCATTCGTGCGCACATGGTCAGCTAATGAATAAATGCGGTGTTTAGGGCTCCGCTCGCCCGACCCCTACCCCATTGGGCCATACAACAGACCGCCTACGAATTTTTATTTTTCCAAAATTTCTTTTTTAGAAATAAAACCAAAAAACCGATAACGATGGCGAAAGAGACGTTGATTAAAAGATTCAAAACAAGATATGCATAATTTCGGCTATGAACCGCTCGATAGCCTAAATCAGAAAAAGCATCCTCTCTCCAGACGAAAGGAAAACCAATTTGATACCAAAATGATAAACCGGGTTCCCAGCGTATCGGAGCAAAAATTGCCGTTCCCGCGGCAAGAATAACCAGTATTACAAAAATGAAATATTTTTTATCATAATTACAGATTTTAGATGTGTTTTTCAAACAATAAACTTTGGGCTGTCCTAATGTAGCGAAATAATAACAACGTAATCCTTTCCGTCATCGAGAATAACTTTAATCTGCCATGTTCCCACACCAAGAGAGCTGGTAGCAAGGTTATACATATATTGGCTTTCAGTATTATCATAACGGAAAAGATTTCCAGTATCCGCGGCCGATGTAGACAGGGGTATTTCATCTGTTCCCACTATCCCATCTTGTATTTTAGCAAGAAAAAGCTGGGCTGTAGCGCTTGTAATGATCTGGTTATTGGCATCCGTAAGCTGAAACCTAATTGGTAGTGTTCTGTTGAGGTTATATATGCCGGTTCCATCTGCTTTGACAGGCATGAGATAGCCGCCAAAGGTATATGCAACGGTAAAGTTAATGGTTTCTGTGGTTATATTTCCGGCGTTGTCTTCTGCGGTAATGACAATAGTATTTGTTCCCGGGGTTGTGAGATTAACCGCCTGGCCGTTTGTGAGAGCGTTCCCGTTAAGGATTGCGCTGAGAGATTTAACACCGGAAAGCGTATCTTCTGCTGAATATGTGAACGTAAACGGCGATGCGTTCAATACGTATTGGGTATTTACCATTGAATGAACAATTGTTGGACCGACTGTATCTACAACGCCTGGCTGGACTTCGATGTTTGTAGTTCCGATAAGCTCATGAACTATGGTTTCGCCTGGATCAATGGTTTGATTCACCAATGGTTGGGATTCATATCGATTGGATTGACTATCATAAAAAATAGCCGATATGTCATAGAAATCTTCTGTGCTTGGTAATTGTTGAACGATGTCGGGATTTGCTTCCAAAAATGCTTCTATATCGTGAGAGGAAACATAAAATTTTACATCGGTGTCAGCTGACACAAAAATCCACTCGTCATCATAAACCATATCACCAGACGCCTCGGCCCCCAAAATTTTGTTCTCATATTCTCCAGTCGTATAATTTACGCCGGTATGCTTGCCATCGGGCGTAATGGCATGGAGATCGAGATCAGGAACTATATCGTTTATTCGAAATTTTTGCGGAATCGTTATACTACCGTTATTAAGTGCAAAAACGGGAGCGATGATCAATCTTAAAACCAGAAGAGCAATAAAAAGATAAATAAGTATTTTAATACCACGCATTAATGGGCTAATAACGATTTTCGAAGCTTTCTTTGAAATCACTTTGAGCGCAAAGAAAAGAGCGGTTAAAACAAAAATGATAAATAAAAATAATTGTGGCAATCCATCAAAGGAACCCGCGGGAAACTTGATAGTAAGGCCATTTGTTCTATCAGAAGGGACAACGATCTTACCGCCCAAACTCTCAACGCTCAAAAGCTGTGGCCCAAATTGTGATTGATTTAGGGTCAGGGCCGGCAAAAATAAACTTGGCCGGAGATTCACTCCTTTTTTATTTAGCGCATTATATGGAGAAAGCTGTGAATTAATTCTAAAACTTGCTCCGTCAGCAATACGCGAATCTATAGAAACGACAAGGTTATTCTGCGGATCTTTAAAAGGAAAATCTAACGGGTCAACGATCCCTATTATTGGATCAAGCACTCCGATTTGTTTAGCAATATTTATTGAATTTATGGTAGTTGTTTGGCCAAAATGGTTGACTTCCTTAGAAGAAACTTTGTAAACCACCAAGGGATCTCCAATGAGATGAGCATTCCAATGACTATATTCAGAATTATTCGTTCTTGCCTCTAACAAATAATATGAGCTGTTATTGATTTGATATTTCTTGGCCTTATAACCAAATAGCGCTGTCTCTAATGACTCGAGCGCATAACTTCCGTATTGAACGGCTTCTGCTTGAAGCCAGTTTAGTTGCAGCTTAGTAAACGAGGAAAATTCAGAAGAAGCGTTATGAATAAAATCATATACGGTTCGCGTTCCCATTACATCCAAATACTTAGGAACAAAGCCGGTATAAGAACAGTCTGTATCTTCAGCCAAATCGCACAACGATTCTTCCTTTAAAATATTACCGATGGCGTGTCCTATTTCGTGTATCCACACGGCATTAGTGTCATTTTCAGAAACAACAACCCAGTTTTTTGTAAGCTCGTTAGTGTCTGTTCGTAACTCTATTGGCAAATGCTCGGTAGTCATACAATCCGTACAAAATGGGATAAGTGGGGTTTGATATGAATCGTTTGGATGAACAATTAAGACTGCGTCATAATCATCGTACAGAATATCAGCGTCCGCTTCCTTGATGGCCTCCCAGGCGAAAATCATAGTCTGATCATCGTCTGCGGCATCAAATTGGTCGTCTTGATTAATATCTAAAAGGGTTGTAGCAAGAAAATTCTCACCGTAATCGTTTTCCGTTTTATTTAGTTTGTATTTTTCTCCATTTTGATGTCTATCAAAAACATCAAATTTTCCGAAGGCAACCAACCCCTGGATACAATTCTCTTGTACGTCACGCATTCCAAACGATACTTCACAATAATAATCCCTTATGTCGGGAATAATTTCGGTCTTAAAGTATTCCTTTGTGTGATTTAAAGCAAACGACGTATCGCTCGGCTCCGCCAAAATCACCGCAACGTTGATAGTTTGACTATGAACAGAAAAGGCTAAATCATCATTAGGTCTGTTGTACGCAGAACCTCCTGACGCATCCCCCTTCATCATGCCGTTTGCATACGGGTTCGACGACGCGTATCCATACAACGCGGGTACGTCCGGTGTTTCTTCACAGTTTCGCTGTACATCAAAGAAATATGATTTTGTTTCATCCAATACCGGTAAACCGCCTGGACGATTCTTGCATTGCAAACTCGAATAATCGCTCATTTTGCACACCGGTATGGTGCGAACCGCTGCACCACCAACAGGTAGCGGCGCCTCATACGAAGGCCACGCTTGTCCCAAAAAGGTCGGTTGCTGCTGTGTGGGATCAAGCGCAAAACCAATTGCGACTTGAGGGCCGTGCTGCACGTCATTGATGTTGTTGGTTTCAAAAATATTAACGCGAAGCCACTCTGTGCCGGAACAAGTATAATGGGTATTTTTCTTGCCGACATATACTTTTACAGAATCCACGGGACCGGTGCGGGAAGGAATGAATGTTTGCCCAACCACGTGGTGTGACGGGTTATCGCTTGCAGTATCGTATAGGGCGCTTTTTAGCGCTTGGGTTGCAAGATCGCCGGACGGAAATGGAATATCAACGACAAAATCGGTATTCCCGACCGTTTCGAATTCTTCCCAATGAGAGGCAAGGCCGGCTTCATCTACTGTTCGGGCACGCCATTTATAGCTTGCGTCAACAAGCCCAAAACGGGTTATTTGTGGGGTTGAACTAGACGCAACCATATCGCTTGAAATAACGCCGCCGTCAAATATACCCGTAAAAGACTCACCGAATTGCCTGAGCTCTACCTGTAATTTTACTTGACGCCCCACCGGACTTGTCACGGACGCCTTAAACACAACCGCATCTTCCTGCGTTGTTACTCCTTCGGCTATAGCGATTGTAGCATTTGATTCAAATTGGCGGGGTGTTGCTATATGAGGATTATTTGGCGTACCGCTACGAACCGCAAAAGCAAGGTCATCGGTTAATCTATTGTATGCCGCATCTCCTTTCATTATGCCATTCGCGTATAGGTTCGTATTTGTATATCCAAAAAGCCCTGGAACGTCCTGTAGCTCAGAACAATTGCGATTGACAGTAATGTAATAAGCCTTATTGTTTTCCAATTCTATCGGCCCAGACGGTCTGTTGTTGCATTGCGATGAAAAATAATCGCTCATTTGGCACAACCTGATCGTACGCAAGGCGATTGCGCCTACGGGCAATGGTGCTTCGTAATTGGACCACTCTTCACCCGCAAAACCACTTGGGCCTTGCGTTGGATCTTCTGCAATACCAATGGCAACTTGTATGCCGGAACGAGTAGGATCGGAAATGTTGCTCGCCTCGTTCACGTCGACGCGTAAGAATTCTGTACCCGCGCACGTGTAGTGATTTGCTGCGCGTCCGGCATATACTTGAATGCTGTCCAATGGCTCCGCTGTCGTCGCAATAAACGTCTGCCCAACCGTATGATTTGAAGAACTATCAGTGGTCGTATCGTATATGACGTCATGCGTATCCTGAACGACGACATCAGTGACTTCAGATGATGCGGCAAGATGTATGCTGACAAACAAAAAGGCGCCAAAAACGATTGCCACCGGAAGAAGTAGTATGCGCTTGGTGAACATAAAAATGTGTTTGTTTATCTGCCTCTATTCTATGCCTCCACCGACCTACCGTCAAAATGAAATAAATAAAAATCGCCTTAGAAAATAAGGCGATTTTTCTTGGCTCCCCGGGTAGGATTCCGCTTCACTGGAACCTGTCGCTACGCTCCTTAAAAACCTCTCGGTTTTTAATATTTTCCTATACGGGGAGATACAATGTCTCTCCCCGACCCCCTCTTTAAGGTTCGAATCCTACCCACGAAAAAATCGCGAATTAAAACGCCCGCAAGGGGCGTTTCAAATTTACGAGCTCCCCGGGTAGGATTCGAACCTACGACCCACTCGTTAACAGCGAGGCGCTCTACCGCTGAGCTACCGGGGAATACAACTTTTTTACCAAATAATCTCTCGGACAACAAGACTAGTTGCTGTACCCCTCAAGCGCGCGCGACTGCCTGTGCAGGCGGATACGCTCCAACGCTTTTGCCTCGATCTGCCGGATGCGCTCGCGGGTCACACCGAACTCTTTGCCGACCTCCTCAAGCGTATGCGTAATACCGTCCTCCAGGCCAAAACGCATGGTAAGGATTTTCTGCTCGCGTGGCGAGAGGTCCTGCAATATTTCTTTTATTTCATCGCGCAAAAGTTCGCGCGCGGCCATTTGCGACGGCAGAAGCTCTTTGTCGTCCTCGATGAATTCGCCCAACGTTGAATCTTCCTCGCCCTCACCCACGGGGGCTTCAAGCGATACCGTATCCTGCGAGATTTTCATGATGTGGCGCACTTTGTCCACATCTACCTGCATTTCGGTGGCGATTTCCTCGGCCAAGGGCTCGCGTCCCAAATCCTGCAGAAGCCGGCGTTTCACCTGCGTGAACTTTGATATTGTCTCCACCATGTGCACGGGAATGCGGATAGTGCGTGCCTGGTCGGCCAGCGCGCGCGTTATGGCCTGCCGTATCCACCAGGTCGCGTATGTTGAGAACTTGTAGCCGCGTCGATAATCGAACTTCTCGACGGCGCGGAACAAACCGATATTCCCCTCCTGCACCAGGTCAAGAAGCGTAAGGTTGGGACTGCGGCCCACGTATTTTTTTGCGATAGAAACCACCAGGCGCAAGTTCGCAACCGCAAGCTTATGCCATGCCTCGCGGTCGCCCTTCTCGATGCGCCGCGCAAGTTCCTTTTCCTCATCCGCGGTCAGGAAGCGCTCACGGCCTATTTCACGAAGATACAGCTGGACGGAATCGAAATTCTCGGGCGAAGGAACCGCCGCGCGCTTTTTGCGGCGCGGTTTTCTTTTACCCTCTTCGGGTTTCTCTTCTTCTTCAAGACGCAGATAACTCTGCGGTTCGGTAACCTCGATATTGGCGCGCGACAGCTCGTCGTAAATATGCTCAAGCCCCATAACATCGCGCTCGATGTTGGGAGCAAGATACTGGATCTCGCCGTATGTAATAAATCCGCGCTGGCGACCGCGGCGCAACAATTCTTTCAGGATATCCTCCGTAACAACGACCTTCTGAGAAACTTTTTGCGCACCGGCTTTTTTCGGTTTCTTCGCGCTCTTCTTTGACACTTTCCGTACCGGCTTCTTCACTTTTTTCTTTTTAACGATTTTCTTTGTTGCCATATTAGCTTCCCAATACCTGATTTAATTCCTGAGATACACTGCGAAATTCTGTTTCCAACGCAATGAGGCGTTCGGGGTCCCCGCTGCGCTCAACCTCGGCCAACTCCATAGACAGGGCATCCAGGCGTTCACGCAAATCCAAAATGCGTATTTCGCGGAAACAACGGTCAACTTCCTGTTCCAACTCGATAAGCGCCGGGTCCATGAGAGACGACTGCATCATGAGCGCGTCCAGAAGCAACATATGGTCGTGGGCAAGTTCGTTGCGCAATGCCGCCAAAATATCGGCAACATCTTCACGGTCGAACAACACAAGCAAGGTTTCAACAATAGCACGGGCGGACGGCGATACAAAATAGTCGCTTACGCGTTCCTGCTGCAGCCAAGCGGCAGGCACGGTCCGGTCGGCGGCGGTACGCAGGAACAACATCGTGAGATATTCTTCTATCTGCCTGCGTCTTGTTGAGGGCTCTTTCTTTCTTGCGCTTTCCTGCGGACGCTGCGGCTCGGGTTTGCGCGCCACCTCAATGCGCTTGAGCTCATCCCACACGTTCTCCTCGCGCGTGCCTATGCGCTGGGCGAGCTCCTGCACCCAGTGCGCCTGCTCAATATTATTGCTTACCTTCGCGACAAGCGGAAGTATTAATGCCGATATTTCCCGTTTGCCCTCAACGCTCTGCGCATCGAAACGGGCACATGCTTTATCTATAAAAAACCCAATTATGGGCTGTGTTTTGTTCTGTACGGTATCAAGCCAGGCGGCGGGATCCTCTTTCACCAGGTCCGCCGGGTCTTTTCCGCCCTCAACGGGCGCCACCCGCACCAACAGCCCTTCTTCGAGGGCAAGGTCCACCCCGCGCCTCGTGGCCGATTCCCCGGCCTTGTCGGCGTCATAGGCAATAACCAGAACATCGGCATAGCGCTTGAGGATTTTGAGATGCGCGGGCGTGAGCGCCGTTCCGGATGTCGCAACCGCGTTGGTAACCCCCGCCTGGTGCGACATCAAAAGATCCATTTGTCCCTCAACCAAAACCGCGGCATTCTCGCTGCGAAGAGATGTGCGCGCCATATTGAGTCCGTACAAAGTTTTTCCTTTATCGAAAATTGGGGTCTCGGGCGTATTCATATATTTTGGTTCGGTATCCGATGTTTCGCGTCCGAAGATGCGCCCCGTGAAGCCGAGCACCCGGCCATGCGTATCGGTTATCGGGAACATAATGCGCCCGCGGAAACGGTCGATAACCGCGCCCCGCTGTGTTTTTATCGCAAGACCGGCACGAACAATTTCATCGTGGGAAAACCCGCGGCTGAACAAAAAACGGAGCAATGCGTCGGAACTGACCGGCGCAAAACCAAGACGAAAATCTTTTTTTATCTGCGGCGCCAGCCCGCGCGATGCAAGATATTCATTTGCCGAAACGCCCGTGATGCTCTTTTCGAGCTGTGTTTCAAAAAACTGCGCGGCAAGCTCGTTTGCTTCTTCAAGACGGTTCTTCTCCGTGCGCACAACCGGATCCTGTCGTTTCAATTCAACGCCGGCCCGCTGCGCCAAAATCCTCAAGGCTTCGGAAAACTCCAACCCGTCCATTTCCATGAGGAACGAGAACATATCCCCGCCTTTGCCGCACCCGAAACAATGCCACGTTTGCCGTTCGGGTGAAACAAAAAAAGACGCTGTTTTCTCTCCGTGGAAGGGACACAGCGCTTTAAAATTAATTCCGGCTTTCTGTAAGCGAAGATATCCGCCGATGATATCAACTATATCCAAACGGCTTTTGATCTCTTCGACTGGTGAAGCCATGGGTAAAACTAAAAATTAAAAGACGAAGAAAATCTACTGAAGATAGCCCCCACCATTGCGGCAGAGGCTACCCAGCACGTCCTATATTCAACTTAATTCTACTGCCTAACTCCCAAAAAACCAAGCGGGGGCGCTTCTTTCGCCCCTACCACCCCAGAACGTAGGCGAAAATAAGAGGCGCAACAATGGTCGCATCCGATTCTATGACAAAGCGGGGGGTATCAACGCTTAATTTGCCCCATGTGATTTTCTCATTGGGAACGGCGCCGCTGTAGGAGCCGTATGAAGTTGTGCTGTCCGAGATCTGGCAGAAATATCCCCACAGACGAACATCTTCTTTGAGATCCTGCTGGAGAAGCGGAACAACGCAGATCGGGAAATCGCCGGCAATACCGCCGCCTATCTGGAAGAAACCAACCGATGTGTCTTTTGCGTTCTCACGGTACCAATCGACGAGGAACGACATCTGCTCCAGACCGGATTTCATCGTAGAAATATTCTTGATGCCTTGGTCAAAGTTCGGACCGCCACGGCCGCGCGTTAATGCGACAAAAACATTTCCGAGCGTTGAATCTTCCCAGCCCGGGGTCCAAATAGGAATATTCTTTTCACACGCCGCAAGAACCCATGAATCTTTCGGGTCGATCTGGTGGAATTCTTCGAACAGACCTTCTTTGATAGCCTGGTAAAAATACTCGTACGGGAAATATCGTTTGCCTTCCTTATCCGCGCGCTGCCACACTTTTATCATCTGGTTCTCAATGCGCCGCATTGCTTCCTCTTCCGGGATACACGTATCCGTAACGCGGTTTAATTTGTTATTGAGCAATTCCACCTCATCCTGCGGGGACAAGTGGCGGTAATGCGGAACACGCTTGTAGTGGTTGTGCGCGACAAGATTGAAAATATCCTCCTCGAGATTTGCGCCCGTTGTTGTTACGGCGTGAATTTTGTCCTGCCGGATCATTTCCGCCAAGGAAAGACCCAACTCGCCGGTACTCATGGCGCCGGCCATGGCGAGGAACATTTTGCCGCCGCCCTCGAGGTGCTTAATATATGCGTCGGACGCATCAACCACCACCGCGGCATTGAAATGCCGGAAATGGCGCTTCACAAAATCTTTGATGGGAGAGTTCATATGTTACGGATTAAGAATAAAAATTTTTGCATATTCCATGCGTACAATAATTATACGCCGCGCATTTCATTTGTACAGAAAAATTAAGGGGTTATCCACAAAACGCGGGTTAATTTTTCCGCAAAAACCTTGCAACAAAAAATCGCGCGACGCGCGATTTTTTCTCATCCTATTGTACTCCTAGCTTTTGGAATGTTTCCACTTGAATGGTCCCCGCAACGTTGTATTTTATTTCTATCGGATCGGTCGGGTTCATACTAAACGTACCGAAAAGCTGCAACCGCTGTTCTATTTGAAGGTCTTCCTCAAATGTATTGAGGCCTTTGAGGGCATAATAATTCCTGTCGCCGCCCAAAAACCCGATGGCGCACTCCATTGTTTGTGGACCCTCGAGGTTCCGGTGCGGCAAACACGATATTTCACCGATAAGCGCAACCGGACCGGGAGAGGGTGCGGTATCCGAAGGCACCGCCGGAGCATCTATCTGGCCGACTCCATCGTTATTGCCTGGAGGCACTTGCTGCTCGTCCGCGACCCGGGGATTTGCTTCTTGTCCCCGAAAAGCGCCGAACCCAAATACAACTATGACGTATCCTGCTCCCGCGGCAAAAATAAATGCCGCAACCGCAACAACCATTATTCTGCTAAACCCGTTTGCTTTCATACTTTTCATATATAGCGTACCACAAAAAATTCCTATCTGGAATTTTTTATGTAAGCGCAGTACATGGCGGAGGGGGCGAGATTCGAACTCGCGAACCCTTGCGGGTTAGTTGCTCTCCAAGCAACCGCACTAGACCACTATGCGACCCCTCCAAAATAAAAAGACCTACATTACTATAGGTCTTTTTATTTATGCTTTCAAGAAAAATCACGTCTATTGATCTTCGGGTCCCGGGACGGGAGCCGGTTCCGGCGCCGCCTGCAGAGGGCCCACAACTTTGTAAAGACAAATAGCTCCTGCGGCCACGGATCCGGGACGCGCACACACCGTATCATCAAGTTTTGCGGTCAGCTCGAATGTTGCGCCATCCGACTTATATCCGTAAAAACTCGGCTCTCCTGCGGGATCGGAGGGACAGGCCGGAATAAGATTCAATGAAAGCAGTTCTAGGCACGGAGACGCGGTCGCAGCCACATGAACCAGGCTACCGCTCGTGCTTGGATACATACTGTTGAGAGAAAAATAAGAGTTCAACCCGGTTGCAAGCACATCGATATTTGAGACGCGCACATCATCATTGCTCTGTACCGGTACGGGTTCGGGTTCGGGGGTCGGCTCGGGAACCGGCGTTGGCTCGGGCGCCGGTGTCGGTTGAACGGCCGGTGGCGGAGTTGTCTTTGGCCCAAGTTTTCCGCTCAATAATGCGAACGCACCGCCTCCAATAACACCCACGACTATGAGAACAAGCACCAACACAATGGCCAGCTTTTTGTTTACCGGCCTGCGCTTTGCTCCGCCCAGATCAACGTCGGGTTGATCCAAAACAGGCGCTCCCGGAGAAAATGTTTCACCAATAGCCGAAGCTCCACCCAACGGATTAATGACTGAACCATCCGGTATCGACGGCATAGGGGGTGCAGAGGAAGAAGGAAACGTGCTTCTGTCGGCAGCCGATGGCATCGGGGCAGATGGTTCGGGCGGAATGTAGGAACCGCCGGGCGCGGGGCTGGGCGACGGCGGGGTTGTGCCGCCTGACTGTGGATTATATCCGTAAGGGTTATCTTGAGGCATATGATTTATAAAATATTAAATACCTTAATTGTATTAAAAGAGACAAAAACAAAGGGCAAAAGGCGTTTTTAACGCATCGCAATCGCCCATATACATATTATACCGCGCCTGCGCTTTAAAACGAAACCAACATATCCGCAGGGCATGCCTTAGCGCAATGTTACGGTCGAGCGGACTTCCTGGGATGTTTTTCTGGTATTGTCGCCCTGGTCATTATAGCTCACCTTGAAACAATATCTCACCGAATCTTTTGTTGAGCCGGCATTTCTGATGACCGAAAAATAATATGATTCTCCCTGACATTTCTCTATTTTTATATTTGCAGACGTGATCGCGGAACCCATATTCGCAATCTTAAGCGCGCCCGCAGTGGCATCATAATGACTTATCCATAGAACATTCAACGCGTCCCCCGATAAAGAATTATATGTTCCCACCGAGTTTGCCGGATCATCCGCGGTAACACATGTCCATGCGACCGAGGCACAACCGGTACCGCCTGAGCCCACATATTTTGCGATCTTAATGGTATTTTCCGTTCCGTCGTTATAACTGATCCATGCAACGCCAAGCGCATCAAAAAACAGCGCTGTATTTCCCCCCGTCCCGAATGTTGCACTACCGATAACAACACACGTCCATGCGGCCGAGGTACAACCGGTACCGCCCGAGCCGACATATTGCGCGACCTTAAGCGTTCCTCCCGAAGAATCGCGGTAACTTACCCACGCGTTTCCTGAAGGATCAAACGCAATAGAACTAAACCTACCTACGGTATTTGCGGGGTCATCCACCACCCCACACGTCCATGCGGCCGAGGTACAACCGGTACCGCCCGAACCGACATATTGCGCGATCTTAAGCGAACCCGCAGAACTATCGGAATAGCTCACCCAAGCCCGCCCCGTCGCATCAATCGCAATGGAGCTTTTATATTTTCCCAAATCGCTCGCGGTATCTTCCAGGACAACACAATTCCATGCCGAAGACGTGCAATTTCCGCCAGTACCGACATAATTGGCAACCTTAACGTATAGACCCACGGGCTCACGATATACTATCCACGCATTACCGGAAAAATCGAAAGCCATATCGATATCCTGTCCGATAACCGAGCCGGAACTGTCGACGGTAGTGCATGTCCATGCGGCAGATGTACAACCGCTTCCGCCGGATGCAACATACTTCGCCACCTTAAGAGCGCCGACGGTATTGTTATGGTATGCGACCCAAGCAGTCCCGGATGGAGAAAATTTAATGACCGTTTCGGCAATATTCTCCGATGCGGGATCATCCACCACCCCACACGTCCATGCGGCCGAGGTACAACCGGTACCGCCGGAGCCCACATACTGAGCAACCTTAAAACTCTGAGCGGTGACATCCCGATAGCTGATCCACGGATTGCCGGTTGGATCGAACGCAATGGAGCTGTATGTCCCAACATCATTTGCGGGGTCATCTATTGTTACACATGACCAATTCGCATTCCCGGAACATCCGGCTGAAACATATCTCAACCCGTAACTTTCAACATTAAAACGGTAATTATTTCCGCCTATTACCAGGTCAACATTATCCACTGTTTTCTCCGTCGAGAACGCAATTGTCGTCCATTCGCCCAGCGTGTTGGCGACATCGCTTACGGTGACACACGTCCACGCACTCGACGTACACCCCGCTCCGCCAGAGCCGACATATTTTGCCGTTTGCAAAGATACAGTCGTCGCGTTCTGATAGCTTATCCACGCGTCTCCTCCGGGACTGAACGCCAAAGAATTATACAGACCAAGATTATCCGTCGAGTTATTGATGGTGGTACACGTCCATGCGGAAGACACGGAACAGCCGGTACCGCCCGACGTCACATATCTTGCCACCTTAACGGCCTGCAGTGTGGCGTCCTGATATACGATCCAAGGGTTTCCCGATGAATCTACCGCAATATCGTTATAAAGCCCGTAATCATTCGTTCCATCGTTCTCGATTGTCGAGCACGACCATATGGTACCGACCGAACAGCCGGTGCCACCCGAACCCATATACTTTGCCACCTTAAGCGACGCAAGCGTAACATCGCGATAGCTTACCCATGCGGTTCCCGCCGCATCAAATGCAATTGATGTACCTTCGGCATATCTGTTCGCATCGGTCTCAATGACCATACAATCCCAAGCGGCAGACACAGTACATCCGCTTCCGCCCGAGCCCACATAACGCGCCACCTGTAAATTCTCGCTGTTCGTAAGCGCGTTCTGATAGCTTATCCATGGATTCCCCTGCGCATCGAATGCGATGGCGTTATAGTGGCTATAATGCCCGACGCCGTCATCCTCGATAGTGTTGCATGTCCACGCTGTCGAGGTGCAACCGGCACCACCCGAACCGACGTATCGTGCGACCCGCATACCATCCGTGGCGGCATTGTGATACACGACCCATGCGGTATTATCCGGCGCAAAACCGATAGTGGCCCATTCTCCGACCGACAAAGTATCGTGATCTATTTTCGTACATGTCCATGCGGTCGTGCCGGTACATCCGCTGCCGCCGGTACCCACATAACGGGCAACGCGCAATGATGGCGTACCTGTTGCGTTGTAATATACGATCCACGGCGCACCGGTATTATCGAATGCCATCGATGCGTATTGGCCAAAATTGCTTGCGGAATCATCCACGGTCGTGCACGTCCATGCGGTCGATGACGTGCAACCGGTACCTCCCGTACCGACATATTTTGCAGCCATTAAAGACTGCGAAGTCGCATCCCGATAACTTATCCATGGAGGCGCATCAAGATTCCGCACCGCAGTAGCGCTCTGGATCTTCTCGTTCATTTTCTGGTTTATGACCGCAATGTTCTGGCGGACCTCGGCGCGGGATTGCGATGTTCCGGCAATACGACTTAGCGTTGCCATGACTTGTGCCAGCACGATAATAACACCGCCTGAAATGGCGATGTAAATTAGCATCTCGAGAAGCGAGAGGCCCTTTTGGCTCGATGATTTCTTTGAATTAAACCTCATGAAATTACCGCAAGGATACGGTCGAGCGAATCTCTTGTGATGTTTTCCGCGTCGGATCGCCAAGATCATTATAACTTATCTTAAAGCAATACCGTACGCTCTCTTTTGCGGGCGTTTTATTCTTTAAAATACTAAAATAGTATGATTCGCCCTGGCACTTCTCTATTCTTGTATTCGCGGAGGTAAAGGCCGCTCCCATATTTGCTACTTTCAGCGCCGACGTTGAAACGTTTTGATAACTTATCCAAAGAGTCCCGCTTGGATCAAACTTTGCTGATGAATAAAACCCGACTTGGTTTGTAGGATCATCCGCAACAATACACGTCCACGCGGCCGAGCCCGACACGCCGCAACCAGTACCTCCCGAACCAACATATTTGGCGACCATGAGACGCTGTGCCGTGCTGTCATAATAACTTATCCATGGAAGCCCGCCCTGGTCCATGGCAATTGACGAATAATATCCCGTATCGTCCGTGTCGTTGTCCACCACCGTGCACGTCCAGGCTGCAGAACCCGAGGCGCCGCATCCTGTTCCACCCGAACCGACATATTTGGCGACCATGAGAGAGCCGGCGGTCGTATCGTAATAACTTATCCAGGGGATATTTGAGGCATCGACTCCGATCGAATTATATAAACCGGTCTCATCCGTATCATTGTCTACCACCGTGCACGTCCAGGCTGCAGAACCCGAGGCACCGCATCCTGTTCCACCCGAACCAACATATTTGGCGACCATTAAACCAAGCGCGGTCGTATCGTAATAACTTATCCACGGAATATCTTGCTCGTCGAACGTAAGCGATGTGTACGTTCCGGTGTCATCGGTATCGTTGTCCACCACCGTGCACGTCCAGGCTGCAGAACCCGAGGCGCCGCATCCTGTTCCACCCGAACCGACATATTTGGCGACCATGAGAGAGCCGGCGGTCGTATCGTAATAACTTATCCAGGCGACTCCTCCGCCATCAAAACCAATTGAAGTATACCAGCCAGTATTATCCGTATCGTTATCCACCACCGTGCACGTCCAGGCCGCAGAACCCGATGCACCGCATCCTGTTCCGCCCGAACCGACATATTTGGCGACCATGAGCGCAGTTGCGGTAGTATCCCGATACGCGATCCAGGGATTATCGGAAAGATCGAATGCTAGCGACGAATACGCGCCGGTATTGTCCGTATCCTCATCGACAACCGTACACGTCCAGGCGGTATTGCCGGTGCAGCCGGTACCTCCCGTACCGACATACTTGGCGACCCGCAAAGAAAGCGCCGTATTGTCGTAATAACTCACCCAGGACGTACCGCTTTTGCTGATACCGAAAGATTGATATAAACCAACAACGTTTGCGGGGTCATCTACTGTGGAACACGACCAGCTGGCGTTCCCGGAACATCCGGCTGAAACATATTTCAATCCGTAATTCTCGACATTAAAGCGATAATCCGAGCCGCTTATCCGCAAATCCAACGAATCACTATTTATTGCGGCCGGATTATAAAAAGCTATTTGATTTGCGCTCCCCGAATTTAAACTGTCCATAACAGAGCACAGCGACCAGGCGGAATCCGTACAGCCCGTTCCGCCAGAGCCGACGTATTTTGCGTATTCCAGCTCAATCGAAAAATTATCACGATACACCAGCCAAGGCGTATCATAAGAATCTATCGCAATAGACGGCTCGTAAAGCTCGTTACCGACATCGGCAACGAGATAACACGTCCAGGCGGTTGAGCCTATTCCGCATCCCGCTCCACCGGACCCAACATATTTGGCAACTTTAATTGCTGTACTGGTTTGCTGGTGATACGCGACCCACGCCATTCCTTTGCTGTCGAACGTTATAACGGAGGTATCGCCCATATCATTAGTGGCGTGATCGTCTACAACCTCGCATGTCCAGGCACTCGAATTACAACCGCTTCCACCGGAGGTCACGTAACGAGCAACTTTTAGACGATTAATACCGCTATCTTCGTAATAACTCACCCACATATTCCCAAAATTATCGGCGCTTATAGACGGGTTCAACATTTGTGCGCCAAGATCATCGACGGTTTCGCAATTCCATGCGGTCGATGTACAATTGCCGCCCGAACTCACGTACCTCGCAACCTTCAATGCGTCATTTGCATCCTCATATGCAACCCACGGGTTACCGCTATTATCAAAACTGATCGAGCCGTCTCCCACGGCAGTCGCGGGATCATCCACAACAGTACACGCCCATGCAGCTGAAGTGCACCCCGTTCCGCCCGAACCGACATATTTAGCCGCCTTCAACGTATTCACGGTCAATTCATCGTATACGATCCACACATCACCGGCATCGTTAATACCAATTTGATTGCTTGAACCGACAGCATTTGCAATATCCTCGATAACGGTACATGTCCATAAACTCGAACTACACCCGGTGCCACCCGAACCGACATATTTGGCAACCTTAAGTGCGCCGGCCGTGCTGTCTGCATATGAAACCCACGGATTGCCGGACAGATCAAAGGCAATAGATGTGTCGCCGCCGATAAGATTTGCCGGATCGTCAACTATAGTACAAGACCAGGCAGTGGTTCCGCTGCATCCTGTCCCGTTGGTTTCAACATACTGAGCGACAACGAGATAATCATTAACGCTATCCAAATAGCTGATCCAGGCCGAAGATACTCCGCCCGCATTTGATGCGGCAAAAAGACGTTCATTGATTTTCTGATTTATACCGGCGATGTTCTGGCGGACCTCGGCGCGGGATTGCGATGTTCCGGCAATACGACTTAGCGTTGCCATGACTTGTGCCAGCACGATAATAACACCGCCTGAAATGGCAATGTAAATTAGCATCTCGAGCAACGAGAGGCCGTGCTGATTCGTTCGTCTTCGGAAAACCCGTGAAAAAACCGACCGTACAAGAGGTATCATTACTATCTATTATACCAAATCGTGTCCGTTCGCTTTATATTTTTATACGCTCATCTGCCGGAGCATTTTTACGCGCTCCTCAACCGGCGGATGCGTCATAAACAACGCTTCTACGAAAGACGTTTTTCGTTCTTTGGCCAAGGGATCGGAAATATACAAATGCGCAGTCATATTGTTCGCGTGCACAAGCGGAATTCTGGAACTTCCGATCTTCTCAAGCGCCCGCGCAAGACCCTCCGGATATCGCGTAAGCAACGCACCTGAGGCATCGGCTAAGGTTTCGCGGCTTCGCGAAACCGCCAAACGGATAAGCATGGCGGCAATAGGCGCTAAAATAAGCGCAACCAACAACAAAAGCGCAACAAGACCCGAGCCGCCCCTTCGTCCGCCTCCTCCGCCTCCGTACCAACGAACGCGGAACATAAGATCAACTATCATGGTTATGATACCGGCCAACACCGCCGCAACCGTTGCAACCAGCATATCGCGGTTCCCGATATGCGAAAGCTCGTGAGCCAACACGCCCTCAAGTTCCTGTTTGTCCAAAATTTGAAGCAGACCCGCAGTAACCGCAACCACCGCATGCTTGGGATCGCGCCCCGTCGCAAACGCGTTGGGAGCGGCGTCATTTATTATATAAATACGGGGCGTGGGCAAACCGGCGCCGATGGAAAGATTCTCAACAAGACGAAACAGCTCCTCGTTATCGCTTCGCGAAACCGGCTTTGCACCCGCAACGGCCGTCACAATGCTGTCGGAAAACCAATATGAGCTTATTGTCATGACGATGCTGACGCCCATCATTATCGCGAACAGCGAGTAACTTTCGAAATAAAGACTAAGCAGCCACCCGAGTAACGCAATAATACCGATGAACGCGAACATCAGCAGCCACGTCTTGCGGATATTCGCACCCGCATATGTATATAATGTAGCCACAGAAAATAAGAGTTAAAAACTCAAACCAACGCCGATATTTCTTTATTTTTCCGACCTCGCTTTGAGCTTCTAATTTTTGAAATCTACTTTAACCGCTTCGCGCTGCTCAGGAGTTCCGTCCAGATCGAAGAATTCCATTTTTACGAACTTAAACATCTGCGCGATCATATTGCTGGGAAATGTTTCTATTGCAATATTCAGATCGCGTACGTTGCCGTTATAGAAGCGCCGCGCCGCCTGGATCTTATCCTCGGTATCGGTAAGATCGCGCTGCATCTGCATAAAATTTTCCGCGGCGCGCAATTGCGGATAATTTTCAGCAACAGCGAATAATGTTTTGAGGGTGCCGGCAAGCATATTTTCCGCCTGGGCATGCTCGGCCATTGTCGTGGCGCCCATTGCTGCGGTCCGCGCCTGTGTTACTTTTTCGAACAACTGCGACTCGTGAGTTGCATATCCTTTCACCGTTGCAACAAGATTCGGGATAAGATCGTATCGTCGCTTCAACTGCACTTCAATATCCGCCCACGCTTCCTGCGCATGATTGCGCAAAGAAATAAGACGATTGTACATCATCACGATCGCTGCCAACGCGACCACGACAACGCCTACTAAAACCAAAAATATCGTGTTCATACGTGTAAAAGTTTAATATTTTATACGGTTTAATTTTACCATACCGGAACAAAAATTTTATGAAGAAACGCCCTTTATACGGACGTTTCTCCCAACTCATTATTCGTAATCACCCATTCCCATGCCGCCGGGCATACCTCCGCCCGGAGCCTTCTCGTCTTTCTTGGGCGCATCGGCAATTGCCGCCTCTGTCGTGAGAATAAGACTGGTTACCGATGCCGCATTTTGAAGCGCGGTACGCACCACTTTGAGAGGATCAACAACGCCTTGTTCCATGAGATCACCGTATTCCCCCGTTGCGGCATTATATCCATACCCTTCTTTCTGTTCTGTTTTTACGGCCTCAAGCACTTCGTTCCCGGCCTTGCCGGCATTCTCTGCGATGGTGCGGAGCGGTTTTTCTGCTGCCCGCAAAACAATATCCATGCCGCGCGCCTCATCTCCGCTTGCTTTGCGATATGAAGCGCTTTCTTTCACAGCCATTGCAGCCTCAACCAGCGCCAATCCTCCACCGGAAACAACGCCCTCTTCAAGCGCGGCTCTGGTTGCCTCAACGGCATCCTCGACACGATATTTTATCTCTTTCATTTCGGTTTCGGTAACGCCGCCTACTTTTATAATAGCGACGCCGCCCGAAAGTTTCGCCAGGCGCTCCATAAGTTTTTCACGGTCATATTCGGAATCGGATTTTTCTATCTGCACACGCAATTGCTTAACACGCTTATCGATCTCCGCTTTCACGCCTTTTCCATCCACAATAGTCGTCGTATCTTTCGTGACAATAACCTTTGCCGCCTCGCCCAATGCGCTCAGATCAGCATTCTCAAGCTTCAACCCGACCTCTTCGGAAATGACCTTTCCGCCGCATACAATAGCGATATCCTGCAGCATTTCTTTGCGCCGGTCGCCGTAGCCGGGCGCTTTTACCGCAAGCCCGCGGAATGTACCGCGCAACTTATTTACAATAAGCGTTGCAAGCGCCTCACCCTCCACATCATCGGCGATAATAAGAAGGTCCTTGCGTCCCGCCTGGGCCATTTTCTCCAAAAGAGGAAGAAAATCCGACAAAGCGGAGATCTTTTTATCTGTTATCAAAATATACGGATTGTCGTATACGGCCTCCATGCGCTCGGCATCCGTAACCATATACGGTGAAACATATCCTTTATCGAACTGCATACCCTCCACAAGCTCTTTTGTAAGACCGAATGTCTGCGATTCCTCGACCGTCACAACGCCGTCTTTCCCGACCGTATCGAATACCTCGGCGATAAGTTTTCCTATTTCTTTATCGTTTGCGGAGATAGATGCAACTTCCTCAACTTTTTTCCCGCTCACCTTAACCCCGACCTCACTCAAAATAGCGCCAATCGCATCGACAACCTTATCCATGCCCCGCTTCAATACCAGCGGATTTGCGCCTGACGCAACGGCACTGAAGCCCTCTTCGATCATGGATTGCGCCAACACAACGGCCGTGGTCGTACCGTCTCCCGCAACCGACTCTGTCTTTGTGGCAATCTCTTTTATGAATTCCGCGCCGAGATTTTCGAATTTATCCTCGAGCTCAACTTCTTTGGCAACGGTCGCACCGTCTTTTGTTACTACCGGAGAACCAAACCCGCGATCCATAAGCACATTGCGCCCCTTGGGACCAAGCGTTACCTTTACTGCGCTGGCGGCCTTATCGATGCCGCGCTTAAGCGCTTCTCGCGCTACTGTATCAAAAAGAATTCTTTTTGCTGACATATTTCTAAAGATTATTGGTTTATTCTACTATTGCTAAAATATCTTTTTCTTCGGCAATAAGATATTCCTTCCCTTCTATTTTCACTTCCGTAGGACCATATTTCGTGAACAAAACAACATCGCCTTTTTTTACGCCGACGGGAACCAGCCTGCCGTTCTCGTAATGTCCCGGGCCGACGGCTATAACTTTTCCCTGCTCGGGGCGCTGCTTATCTATCGTATCCGGCAACACAATGCCCGATTTTGTCCGCTGCTCTTCCGCAACCGGCTCCAATACAACCCGGTCGCCAAGAGGCAAAAATTTTGTTTTTTTCTCCGTCATATGCTGTAATTTTAAAATTAATTTTTTAATTTAGCACTCTCACCAGCTGATTGCCAATATCCAGTTTACTCGCGGCCAAAACGCTGTCAAGAGAGGTTTTTTGACGACACATTGAAATTTTCGGCCCGATGCTGTATGCTTACGTATGACTGGATTGGACGAACGAATGCCTTGCTGAAACGCCACTTTTAAGGCCTCTATACTGTGTTACGCTTTCTTCTTCCCATACCCCTTAACGCGTTCGGGCTTCTCTTTGCTGTTTGGCTGCTTCCGAAATACATCCCCGAAAGCATCGGCTTCACGGGAGATTTCCTGAGCTTATTTATTGCCGGCGCGGTTATCGGGATCATAAACGGCATCCTGAAACCGATACTTAAACTGTTGGCCTTTCCTCTCATCATAATTACCGGCGGGATATTCTCTTTTATCATCAACATCGGACTCTTGTGGCTTGCGGATTATTTACTTGAAGACCTCACGATTAACGGATTTGTTCCGCTCGTGTTTACAAGTTTTATACTCTCATTTATCCATTTTATTTTTTAATTTTTTCACTTATCATTCTCCATTATGCCTCCACTGAAATTCATTCTCTATCCGCTTATTATTATAGTCGCCATCCTCTTGATGGTTTCGATACTTTTACAGCAACGCGGTACCGGACTTGGTGCCGCATTCGGGGGTGAAGGAAACGTTTTCGCGTCCCGCCGGGGCGTTGAACGCGTACTCTTCCTTCTGTCTATTATTTTGAGTGTTGTTTTATTCGGAGCCGTACTCGCAACCGCATTATTCGTGCGCTAAAAAACATTTTCGTACACGCGCGGTTCTCCGACCATCCATAATTATGTTCCTAAAGGATTTTTTGCACCGTCTTTTGGCCCGCGATCGTTGGGCTCAAGGACCGCATGCATGGCCCAGCAGGGAGCAGTGGCTCCGCGCTTTTTTTGCATTATCTTTGCGTGAGCGCATTGCATTTGCGGGATCCGCAACGCTCATTGGCGCCGGAATCCTTATCTGGGGAATATTATATTTCAATGCCCACACTCGCTGGGTCCCGGCAAAAGGCGGTTCCTATACCGAAGGTATTATCGGACAGCCCCGATATATAAACCCCGTCCTTGCCGCCTCAAATACGGCCGACCGGGACGTTACCCAACTTGTATTCGCCGGGCTCACAAGATACGACGAAAACGGGAATATTGTGCCTGATTTGGCAGAGCGATGGGACATTCTGGAAGACGGAAAAATATATGAATTCCATCTTCGTCCCGACCTTATTTGGCCGGACGGCGAAGCACTGACTGCGGAAGATGTGATATTTACCATACAAAAGATCCAAAACCCTGCTATACGCAACGCGCTTATGCCCAACTGGCTTTCGGTAAAAGTCGAATCGGGAGCCGACGGCTCCATTGCGCGTTTCATACTGCCGTCCGCATACGCCCCCTTCCTGCACAACACAACGGTGGGAATTCTTCCAAGACATCTTTGGGCTGATGTACAAAACGAAAATTTCGCAGGACATGAACTTAATTACAAGCCTATGGGAAGCGGGATGTACACCGTTTCAAAAATAGAACGTGTCCGCCCATCCGGTTCCATCAGTTCATTGCTGCTGAAACCGAACGATAAATATTGGGGTCAAAAACCATATATTCAAACACTGAAGATAGAATTTTTTGATACGGCTTTCGATGCCGTCAACGCGTATAACAGAAAAGATATCGACGGCGTCGGGGGTCTGGATGCCGCAAACATCGCGGCAATCCGCCCAAACAGCACTATTGAAGAAAGCAGAATACCCCGCTATTTCGCGGCATTCTTCAACCAAACACAATCAAAACCGCTTGCCGATAAAAATGTCCGCATTGCGCTTTCTCATGCAACGGATAAAAATGCACTTTTGCGCGACATATGGGCAGACCACGGAGACATCATACATTCCCCCATACTGCCCGACATGCTTGGCTATGATCCAAATGCGCCCGCATATCAATTCGATCAGGAGCGCGCGAAACAGCTTCTCAATGAAGCGGGATGGACCGATAGCGACAATAATGGCGTGCGCGATAAAAAAGGAGTTCAACTTGCTTTCACCCTGACGACGCTTGATACATCCGAACTCTCACGCACCGCAGAAATACTCAAAGCAATGTGGGAAGCCGTTGGCGCAAAAGTTGATATCCGAACGCTTGACGGCTCGTCGTTGCGGGAACAAGCCATCCGACCACGCTCATATGAAATACTTCTGTTCGGCTATGAGCTTGCACCGGACCCGGACCCATTCTCGTTTTGGCACTCATCGCAACGTTTCGACCCCTGGCCGAATTTGGCCCTCTACAACAACAAAGAAGCCGATAAACTGCTTGAAGAAGCACGACAAAAAACCGACCCAACGCGACGCGCAGAACTCTATAACGCGTTCCAGAAAACCTTAGTTCAAGACGCTCCCGCCGTTTTTCTTATTTCTCCGCGCTTCCTCTATCCAACGATACCCGCGCTTGGGGGAGCTAATTTCAAATTCCTTCCGAACCCCTCGTGGCGCTTCGGCAACATTAATTCCTGGTTCTTAAGAAGCACAATACAATGGGAAAAATAAAACAATCATACGATATAATTCTTGATTTCCCCGAGCAATTCAGGCGCGGGTTAAATGCCGCGATGCTCGCTTCGGGCGCTAAGCGTCCAAAGCGCACAAAAACCATACTTATATGCGGCATGGGTGGCTCGGCGTTACCGGGTGATATTCTTGCGTCCTGGAAAGCGCGCGGCGCCGCCATAGGAGCGAATGTTCTCGTACATAAGAACTACCGGCTGCCGACAAATATTATTCCGGATGAAACCGTCGCCATTTGCATTTCATATTCGGGCAATACGGAAGAGACCGTAAGCGCCTGGGACAGCGCTCATAAAAAGCACATCCCAACGGCGGTCATTACCTCCGGAGGCATTCTTGCTGAGCGGGCGCGCGCAAGTCGCGATTTCCTCATTGAAATACCCGCAGGCACGCCTCCGCGCTTTGCCGTCGGATATCAGTTCGGTGCGCTTGCGGGGGCTTTAGCCCGCCTGGGCCTGCTTTCCGTGAAAGACGCTTCACGCATTACCAAAATAGGAGCATCTATCGCCCCCCGAACGTATAAAAATGCCGGTACCCGCATTGCCGCGCGTCTTGCAAACAAAATACCGGTTATTTATACATCGGAGGCAAACGCCGCACTCGGCTACATCATGAAGATCCAACTGAACGAGAATGCGAAAATACCGGCTTTCACGCATCAATTCCCGGAACTCAACCACAACGAATTCAATTCATATACGCGCCTTTCCGCAAAACAATCAACGCTCACCCGCCAACTTCATGTGCTTATGCTTGAGGACGCGGCCGACGCTTCCGAGATACGGGCCCGCATGCGGGCAACGAGCTCATTCATCAAAAAAAGCGGTGTTGGCGTAACTCCGATACAACTGAACGGAAATGATTTCCTGACAAAACTTTTCCGCGGCATATCACTGGGACAATGGATATCCGTTCTTCTTGCGGAACGATACGGTATCGATCCCTTGCCGACCGAACTGATAGAGAAATTCAAAACCTCGATACGATAAACCCGCCCGGGTGGCGGAATTGGCAGACGCGCTAGGTTCAGGGCCTAGTGAGAGCAATCTCATGGGAGTTCGAGTCTCCCCCCGGGCACATATACATAAAAAATTATTAATACGGTATTTTACGCATCGCCCGCATGCGGGCGCAGCGAGAAACCGATTTTTTAGTTACACAGTCATATCATATGACACCACAACAGTACCGCACGCAGCGGCATAGCCGCCCTCGCGTTGCACACCAACAGCCGCAAAACCGCGATTTTCGCGATGTTTTGCGCATAGTTCCATTAGGCGGTTTTGAAGAGGTCGGCCGCAACATGATGTATCTTGAATGGAACCGCAACATCATCATTGTCGATGTTGGCCTACGCTTTCCCGAAGAAGATACTCCGGGCATCGATTATATTATTCCGAATGTTTCTTCGCTCCGCGGACGCGAAAAAGACATTTTGGGTATATTCATTACCCACGGCCACCTCGACCACATGGGGGCAATTCCCTACATCGCGGGACAGCTTGGGAACCCGCCCATTTTTACTACGCCTCTGACGCGAGCCATGATATTGCGCCGCCAGGACGAATTCCCCAGAGCGCCGAAGCTTGAGATAAATATCATGAAAAAAGATGAGCGCCGCCCCATACACTTGGGCCCCTTCACGGTCGAAGGATTCCACGTAAACCACAACGTACCGGACTCAATCGGCCTCTCGATAATGACGCCGATAGGAACCGTTGTTCATTCATGCGATTTTAAATTCGACTTCAAGCCCGTTGCCGATATTCCCGCTGACCTGGGCCGCATGGCCGAAATAGGCTCGCGCGGAGTGCTTGCCCTTCTTTCCGACTCCACGGGCGCGGAACACCCGGGACATTCTCTTTCCGAATCCGTCATCATGGAAAACCTTGATGAGTTGTTCGAAAAAGCAAAAGGCCGCATTATCGCCGCCACATTTTCATCTCTTCTGAGCCGCATACAGGAAGTTTTTATCCTTGCCGAAAAGCACGGACGAAAAGTTGCGGTGGACGGTTTCAGTATGAAAACGAACATTGAGATAGCTCAAAACCTTGGTTATATGAAAATACCCAAGCACATGGTTATCTCGACCGCCGAGGCGCAAAAAATGAACCCAGAGCGGGTCGTTATCATGTGTACCGGCGCGCAAGGCGAAGAGAGCGCGGCTTTAATGCGCATCGCCACTCACGAACATAAAAGCATACACATCAAAGAGGGTGATACGATCATATTTTCGTCTTCAATAATCCCCGGCAACGAGCGCCAGGTCCAATACCTCAAAGACGCGCTAATGCGCCAGGGTGCCGATATCTACCACTATCGCATGATGGACGTTCACGCGTCGGGGCACGCATTCCAGGAAGACCTTAAGCTTCTGTTCAACTTAATGAAACCGAAATTCTTTATTCCCATCCACGGGCAATACTCGATGTTAAAAGCCCACGCAAAAATTGCGGAAGGCACCGGTATCAAAAAAGAAAATATCGCCATTGCCGCCAACGGGAACATTATTGAGGTCACGAAAGATTCTATCGGCATCTCAAAAAGCGATGTCCCCGCACAATATGTGTTCGTTGACGGACTGGGCATCGGGGACGCAAAAGACGTCGTATTGCGCGACCGCCAGCACATGGCGGCGGACGGCATGGTCATTACGGTTATTACGATCGACACAAAAGAAATGAAGATACGGGGCGAAGCGGACATCATTTCACGCGGCTTCATGTACGCCAAAGACTCCCAGGAAATACTCAAGGAAGCCCGCAAACGCATAAGCCATATTGTTGAAAGCACCGCCCATACCAAACCGGTCAACTGGACATATGTCCGCGATACGGTACGGGAGCGCCTGGGTGAGTTTTTCTTCATCAAGACAAAACGCCGCCCCATGATAATCCCCATCATTATTGAGGTGTAAATACGCTATACTGGAAATAGGAACAAACTTCTCTTACCTCACCATGCGAATTGTCTCGGGCATACAACCTTCAAGCGACGTGCTCCATATAGGGAACTATTTTGGGGCCGTTCGCCAATGGCTTGACCTGCAAGAAGAAGGAGAACATGAGCTTTTCTTTTTTATTGCAGACCTCCACGCGCTCACAGAACCGACAAGCGCCGACGAGTTCCGGCGCCGCATCATACATATTGCCCAAGATTATCTTGCGCTGGGGCTTGATCCGGGCAAATGCAACATATTTTTGCAGTCGGCAGTACCCCAACACACACAGCTCATGTGGCTCCTCACCACCACCACCGCCATGGGAGACCTTGAGCGCATGACCCAATTCAAAGATAAATCCCAGCGCGCCACCAAAGAAGAGGGGGTCAATGCGGGACTATTTTTATATCCCGTACTTATGGCCGCAGATATTCTTTTGTACCGGGCCGATCAGGTTCCCGTTGGCGATGACCAATTCCAACACCTTGAACTTGCCCGTGAAATCGCGCGGCGCTTTAACCACAGATTCGCAAAAAACGGATTTGCATTCACAATACCCGAACCCCACCAATCCCTGCTTGGAGGCAAAATTATGTCGCTAACTGACCCCGCCAAGAAAATGTCAAAGTCGCTTGGACCAGATAGCTATATCGGTATTTTTGATAATGCCCAAACTATAAAGAAAAAAATCGCGCGGGCCGTAACCGATTCGGGAAACGAAATTTCGTATGACCCCGCAACAAAACCCGGCCTCGCAAACCTGCTTGAGATCTTTTCGATACTCGATGCTGGCCCTTCTCCGGAAGATATCGCAAAGACGTATGCGGGAAAAAACTACTCCGTCCTCAAGAACGATCTTGCGCAAAAAATCATTGATTTTTTTGCGGATGCGAGACGGGAGCGGGAAAGGCTGGAGCACGAAGGTCCGCAAAATACTCTTGATATGCTTGCGGAGGGAGCGGAAAAAGCAAGAGAAGTCGCGCGAGAAACTCTGGCAGAGGCCTATAAAACGGTCGGTCTCACATAAAAAACCGCTGGGTACGCCCAGCGGTTTTTTGTTTATCATACAGAAACCCCTACCCGCTGTGCCACTCGCTACCCACCTCGGGAAATTTTACAAGCTTATCGCGGAATATCTGCTCAATGCGCTTTAGCCCTTCCTGCGTTTTTGATTCGAACACCAATACCAACACCGGAAGATTTGATGAGGCCCGCACCAATCCCCACCCGTCCTCAAAATCCACCCGCGCACCGTTTATGTCCAGAACCTTATCTGCGCCGTACTCTTTCTTGAATTCCCCGACGAGCTTCTCTACGATCCCGTATTTTTTATCGTCGGGACACGACGGCTCCCACACCGGAGAACTTACATACTGAGGAATGGTTTTAAGCAATTCCGAAAACGATTCTTTCTGCTGCGAGAGATACTCCAAGAACTTCAATGCCGCAAACGGGGCGTCGTCATACCCGAAATAATCCTTCCGGAAAAAGATGTGACCGCTGCGCTCACCCGCCAGGGGCGCATCAACCTCTTTCGATTTTTGCTTAATATAAGAATGACCTGTTTTCCATATGATCGCGTGCCCGCCATGCGCCTCTATATCTTCGGCTAACGCACGCGTTCCTTTCACGTCAAAAACGACCGAGGAGCCGGGATATTTCGCCAAAACAGAACGAGCCAGGAAAATGAGTGCCTTATCCGGCCACACAATTGTCCCTTCGTTATCAACAAAACCCGCCCGATCGCCGTCATCATCGAACCCAAAACCGATATCCGCGCCCGTCTCCCGAACGCCGCGGGAAATATCTTCTGCCGCCGCAAGCGCGCTTGGGTTTGGCTCGTGATGCGGAAAGGTCGGGTCGAGCTCGCAATGGCGCTCAATAACTTCGCATCCCGCACGGCGAAAAATAGCAGGCACGATGGGGCCCGCGGTCCCGTTCCCGGCATCAATAAGCACCTTGAGAGGTCGCTCAATTTTTATCCTGGAAAGAATGTCCGCTGTATATTCTTCTATCGCAGTGGTCTCCGTCCGATATGTCCCGCTCCCGTCAACGAACTCTTTTGCTCCCGCCAGACGCGCAATTTCTTTTATCTCATCTCCCAGTATCGTACGGGAAAAATCGTTCGCTATTTTCATGCCGCTCCAGCCATTGGGATTATGTGAGGCCGTTATCATTATTCCCGCTTTTTCACGCAGCTGATATTGCGCATGATAAAAGATAGGCACCAAAACCTGCCCGATATCGGTAACGTTAATTCCCGAATCGCGCAAAGCGCGCACAACTATATCTTTTATGCCCGCGGAATATACGCGAGCATCATGTGCGACGATCGCAGAGGCGATGCTCTGAGTGTGGAAAAATGCCGCGGCGGCGCGCGCCAGATCATATACATTCGTATCTGAAAGCTCATCAGGCTTATCTATACGGCCACGGATATCGTATTCACGAAAGATGTATGGATTGATTGGCATATTTATTCTTCGTTTATAAGCGAACGTATTGTATCATGCGAGCTTCCGTTACTTCCAATTATTGATATCGGCTCACCCGAAAATAAATTTATAGCTCCTCCCGCGGGCGTACTTACCACGCCGCCCGCCTCCTCGATCATAAGAACGCCGGCGGCAACATCCCACGACTTAAACGAAAAGCCGATCGTTGCGGCCGCATGCCCCTCCGCAACCAAACACATATTTAATGCGGCGCCTCCCAAAATACGGACTCGAACAATACGCCTCACCAACGATGACACGACCTCAATATCCTCTTTTCTATTACTTGCAACAAGCCCGAGCAATATCAATTTATTTCCCGGAGTCCCGTCTTTATCGACAGAAAGCCGCACGCCGTTCTTAAACGCGCCCCTCCCGCGTTCAGCGTGATATACAACTCCGGTCGCCGGAGCGCCGATAAGCCCGAACTCAATATTCTCACCGTGCGCATATCCGATCGAAACGGCAAAAAACGGTATACCGAATGTAAAATTTCTGGTCCCGTCGATCGGATCAATGAACCAAGTATACCCGCTTGTTCCTTCACGCGAACCCCCCTCTTCCGCAATTATCGCATCCGCGGGAAAATACTTATTTATCCCCCCGACGATCAGGGATTCCGTTTCCTTATCAAGCTCCGTAACGATACTTGAGACCCCTTTTTGCTGCGCCACAATCCCCCCCCGGTGAAAGGCTTTCGCTAAACGGGAAGACGCCTCTTGATTCAATTGAAACGCGAGTTCGCTTCTTTCCATACACTCAAAATAGCACGAAAACCGCAAAAATCCCTAACATTGACTGGGTTTTGGCCTCTTGCTACCATGGCTGGAGGTAGCGGAACAAAGAATTGCAGTTCCGCGGCAACACATACGCCACCTTCGCCCGAAGAATACCTATATACTTAACTTTATCGATCCCTTATGTCGGACGACCAAAAAACATACGATCTAACGTGCCTTATTTCTTCCGAACTCTCCGAAGAACAAAACCGTTCTTGGGTTGAGCGTTTGCGGGGATCAATCGAGGCAAAAGGCGGTTCTCTCATTGAAGAACCCGAATTGCGCCAACAAGCGCTCGCATATCCCATAAAGAAGAAAAAGACCGCAACGCTCCTTTCAATCGCTTTTTCGGCGCCTCCTTCCGTTCCGGAGGCAGTAGGAAATGAGCTTCGGCATGAAGCGGCTATTTTACGTTATCTTATCATTGAGATACCGGAAAATCATCGCGAAGCCGCAACCCCGCGCGCGGCAAAAGAAATTGTGGGACCGGATACCGTCTTTGCGGGAGATGCAAGCGTCGGCACGAACGATAACCTCACTGAAATAGATAAACGAATCGAGGAAATACTTAAATCAGCTTCATAAAATATGAACCTCAACCGCGTTTTTATTCTCGGCAATATCGTTGCGCCGCCAGAGGCCCGAATGACCCAATCGGGACAAACCGTAGCCACATTCCGCGTCGCAACAAACAGGGTGTGGAAAGATCAGGGTGGCAATAAACAGGAGGCCGCAGAATTCCATACTATCGTTGTTTGGGGACGCCTTGCGGAAGTTGCGCGCCAATACCTTGCAAAAGGACAGCTTGTTTTTGTGGAAGGACGCATTCAAACCCGCTCCTGGCAAACGCCGGACGGCCAAAAACGTTACCGCACAGAAATCATTGCACTCGGCTTCCAGATGGGTCCAAAAAGCATGGGAGGCGGCGGAACTGCGCCCTCAAAGACCGAGGGGCCATCATCTGCTACTCCTCCGCCCGCAGAAGAAATCCCTGTCATTGACGAGGATACGCCCGTTTCGTTCAATGACGACAAGAACGACGAAATCAAACCTGAAGATATACCTTTTTAGATCTTACAATAACCACTACCCTCACCTATGATCACAGAAGAAAAAAATTGCTTTTTCTGCTCCCAAAGCATTGAATACATAGATTTCAAGAATAGCGAACTGCTGCGAAAATTCATATCGGGACACGCAAAAATGGTCCCACCGCAACGCAGTGGAACGTGCCGGCGGCATCAAAATAAACTCTCGCATGCCATCAAGCGGGCACGTTTCATGGCCATCCTTCCGTTTACCACCCGCTAAATACCCTACCGCCTACCCGCGCCCCGCAAGGGAATATTCCTTGCGGGCAGGATTTGCAGAATTTTTGCATCGACATTCCTACTGGGCCCGTAACATAGTGGCAGTGTACCCGGTTTGCATCCGGGATGCGGGGGTTCGATTCCCCCCGGGTCCACACTGGCCCACCAAAATCCATCTGGACATCCGTGATGCAAAGAACCCAACTCTCTTCGGGCTCATTTTCGGCGTGTTAATTGACGCGCGCAGAGAATTTCATTAAAGTAAAAACGATCGTTCTTTACAGTAAGGTGGTGAGAAATGAAAGATCTGGGTTTTTTTGATTTTCTAACGATTGCTCTCCTTTGGGCGACCGCGGGAATTGTTTCTATCAGTCTTTCTGTTTATGCTGATCCGGGTGATACTTTTCTCATCAGCATCGGTGCTTTCATTGGCGCCTACTATCTTTCCAAGGAAATCCTCACGAAGCGCTGAACAACCAAAAAACACCCGTCTTGAAGACGGGTGTTCTCTTTACCGGATCTCCCTAATTGTTTTCGGCCATCGCCGTTTTTAACCTCTTCTCGATCTCATTGGCAAGCCGCGTATCTTTTTTAAGCGTTTCCTTTGCGGCATCCATACCCTGTCCCAGCTTTTGACCGTCGTATGTGTAAGATGCCCCGCTTTTGGTGACCACCCCGTATTTTACGGCGGTATTTATGACATCTCCGTAATGAGAAATTCCCTCATTATACATAATATCGAACTCGGCTGTCCTGAAGGGTGGCGCAACTTTATTTTTTACGATCTTTCCGCGAACACGGCTTCCGACAATTTCCTCGCCCTTTTTCACCTGTGCGATCCTTCGAACGTCAATGCGCACGGACGAATAAAATTTCAATGCTTTCCCGCCCGAGGTAGTTTCGGGGTTCCCGTACATCATGCCTATTTGCATACGTATTTGGTTTACAAAAATAACCACCGTTTTGGTCCGGGAAATAATGGCTGTCAGTTTTCGCAGCGCTCTGGACATTAGACGTGCCTGCGCGCCGACCTGCTGATCCCCCATTTCCCCTTCTATTTCGGCTCGCGGAGTTAATGCCGCAACAGAATCAACAACTATTACATCGATAGAACCCGTATGAACCAAGCTTTCAACGATATCCAGGGCCTGTTCTCCGTTGTCTGGCTGAGAAATAAGCAATTCATCAATTTTTACGCCTATCTTCTTTGCGTATTCGGGGTCCAGAGCATGCTCGGCATCTACAAACGCCGCCAACCCACCCTTTTTCTGCGCCTGCGCAACGATATGCAACGCAAGCGTCGTTTTCCCTGATGACTCCGGGCCGAATATCTCGATAACCCGCCCCCGCGGAACGCCGCCTACGCCCAACGCCATATCCAAGGAAATAGAACCTGTGGGAATAACATCAACATCAACCTTTCGGACTTCTCCAAGTGTCATTATGGCACCTTCTCCGAATTTTTCTTTAAGCTCGGAAACGGCCACCTGAAGGACTTTTTCTTTCCCATCACGTATGGAGGCTTGTTCCTGTTTTGTATCCTGTTTTTGTTTTGCCATAGTATAAAAATTAAGTATAGCTAGCGCCTTTCCTGTTATACCTCAAACCGCCCCGGCACGACAACCGTATTACTTATATTCGTCTTCCTCATCAAGCTCATCCGTGTTGCGATCATCGGCGCCCACGGAAATTCCTCCCATGAGGATCTCTCGGGGCTTTGCTCCTTCACCCGGACCAACAACCCCCCGCTCTTCCAAAATATCAATAAGCCTTGCCGCGCGGGCGTATCCTATCCGCAAACGACGCTGCAGATAAGAGGCGGATGCTTTTCGCGCCTGTATCACAAGAGATTTCGCTTCTTCATACAGCGGGTCCTCATCTCCAAAAAGATCGTCTGCGCCGCTTCCGGCATCCCCGCTTCCGCCCGGATCCGAATAAACCTCGACGATGCTCGTATCGTAATCGAGGCCCTCGACGTCTTTTTTAAGAAAATCGACAACGCGTTTCACTTCTTTGTCAGAAACATATCCTCCCTGCAAACGGCGCGGCTTCGATGATTCGGCCGACATGAAAAGCATATCACCGTTACCAAGCAGTTTTTCGGCGCCGGCATTATCAACTATAGTGCGCGAATCTATCTGCGATGCCACCTGGAACGCCATGCGGCTTGTTATGTTCGCTTTGATAAGACCCGTAATGACTTCAACGGAGGGACGCTGTGTCGCAACAACAAGATGAATACCGACAGCTCTTGCCATTTGCGCCAACCGCACAATGACGGCTTCAACTTCTTTTCCGCGCGCCGCCATGAGATCGGCCAACTCATCGATAACAATAACAATATACGGCATCGGATCCTCGCCTTTTCTCAGTTCACGGTTATAAATACCTATATCACGCGCCTTTGCTTCAGCGAGAACATCAAATCGGCGATCCATTTCCCGAACGGCCCATTTCAGGGCGTTAATGGTCCGCTGAACATCTACGATAACGGGCGTGAGTAAATGCGGGATCCCATTATAGATGGGAAACTCAACCCGCTTTGGATCAACCAACAAAAATCGCATAAGCGACGGCGGATTGCGGTACAAAAGGCTCATCAGAAGAGAGTTCAAGGCGATGGTTTTTCCGGTACCGGTCGCACCGGCAATAAGCAAATGGGGCATTTTTTCAAGCGCAGCATACATGGGATTACCCGCAACGTCCCGACCCAGAGCAAATGCCAAACGATACGAACTTCCCTGAAATTGTTCGTGTTCAAGCAAATTCTTGAGACGCACCAACGTTACCGCATGGTTCGGTATTTCTATCCCCACCAATGACCGCCCGGGTATGGGCGCCTCAATGCGGATGGGATGAGCCGCAAGCGCAAGCGCAAGATCATTCGCCAAAGCCGTAATCTTAACGAGTTTTACTCCTTCGGCCGGCTTCAATGTGTACTGAGTAACGGTCGGTCCGACGGCAACCTCTCCCATTTCTACCTCTATTCCGAAATTGGAAAGCGTGCGCTTAATAATGTGCATGTTCGCCTTTATATCGCCGCTTGTCGGTTTTCCTCTATCTTCGTCCAAAAGACTCACGGGAGGAGGCGTGTAGGGAACATGTATCTTCTGCGGCTTCGTTTTTGCATCGCGCGCAACGGCATTGTCAAAAACGCGTTCCTGCGGAAACGCATCCGGCTCCGACTCCAGTTTATGAACCTTAAACGCGGGGCCGTTCGTGTTATTTTCTGAAAATAAAGACGGTCGTGATATTTTTTGACCGCCTTGCGCTGAGCGCTTCAGAAAAGAGAACGGATATATAAGCATAGAAATGATCGCCCGCGCCATACCCGCAATTTTTGCTTTCACTCCGACCCGCTCATCGGAAGCATAGAAAGATGATGCCGGATAATTAAATAACATCAGAAGCCCGACCACCGAAAGCGCACCGAAGAAAATAACCGATGCGATGGGGCCGAACCCTTTCAACGGCATATACGCGGCCCAGTAACCGATTATGCCGCCACGACGCAATTCTTCTTCCCCAACAACATCAAGTATGGCCGTTAAACCGACAATAAAAAGAACGCTCCCCGCAATACTTGAAGCCCATATCGCTCTTTCTTTTGACGAAAACAAAACGACCGCAATGAGCAGCAATATAAGGGGGAACATCGGCGCAGTCCACCCGAATAAACGAAATGCATTCGTCTTAAAGAACGTTCCAACCGGACCGGCGGCATCAAAAAACCCGAGAAACAGTATGAATGAAAGGCCGAGCAACAAGATCCCACTGATCCATTTCTTGGTTACCGGATGCAAATCAAGCGAAAGCCGGCTTTTCCGGCGCGATGGCCGGGAAGAAGAACGCTCCCGCCGGTTATTTTTCTCATTTTGTCGATCTTTTTTACTCGAAACCATATATGACACGCATAAGCACGCCCCCGACATCGTATAATCCCAGGGCGCGCTTGTGCGTTATTTTTTATACAAACAAAAGAAAAATAGTAGCTTGCCTGTTAAACGTCTATTCAACAGCCTCGCCTACGCTTGAATCTATTGTAACATTTTCCTGCGCCAATCCCCTAACTACCGCATCTTTCCTAAAACCGGTCCCTGCGGGAATAAGCTTACCGATAATAACATTTTCTTTAAGACCGCGCAGATTATCCACTACGCCATCGACAGCGGCCTTAATAAGAACGCGCGATGTTTCCTGGAAAGACGCGGCGGCAAGGAAACTTTCTGTGGCGAGGGATGACTTCGTAATTCCCAGCAGCAATTGCGTTGCGGTAGCGGGACGCTGACCTTTTTCTTTTGCCTCTTTATTGATCAGCTCGAAGGTCGCCTTCTCAACTATTTCACCCGGAGTAAGGGGCGTATCTCCTTCTTCCTTAATACGCACCCGGCCGAACATCTGCCGGACGATTATTTCGATATGCTTATCATTGATGCTGACACCTTCGGTAACATAGATCCGCTGAATCTCCTTCACGATCATGCGCTGCGTCTCCTGAATACCCGCAAACCTATATAATTCTTTCAGGTTAATGCTGCCTTCGGTGAGCGGTTGGCCTGCGCTAACCTTCTCACCCTCTTCAATAATGATAGGTCGCCCCCGAGGAACCCGGTATGTTTTCTTAACCTTCTTTGACCGTCCGCTTAAGGGATTTTTCACCGAATGCTCTATAACAATGACGCGCTCGCCCTGATCCTCTGCGAGCTCCTTGATCTGCCCGATATCCTCGGAAAGTATAGCTTCGCCTTTGGGCGGTCGCGCCTCAAATATTTCTTCAACGCGCGGCAAACCCTGCGTAATATCTCCGCCGCCCGCAACGCCGCCCGTATGGAACGTGCGCATTGTAAGCTGCGTTCCCGGTTCACCGATCGCCTGAGCCGCGACAATACCGACAGCGTCCCCAATCGCGATAAGATCATTCCGCCCAAGGTCCCAACCGTAACACAGCTGACACACGCCACGCGGTGTTTTACAGGTAAGCGGACTGCGGACTGACACTTCTTCTTCGGCGGTGGCGGCAATCGCGGCAGCAACGATATTATTTATCATGGTATTTTTCTTCACCAAAATTTTTCCGCCGGCGGTAATATCCTTCAATGCGGTGCGCCCAAGAAGGCGCGCTGCAAAATTCTGTCCGAGGTCTTCCGAATCTTTTCTGACCAGCGAAACGCCTTTCCCCACCTTACAATCATGTTCCGAAACGATGATCTCCTGAGCAACATCGATCAGGCGCCGCGTAAGGTATCCTGCCGTCGCAGTACGCAATGCCGTATCCGATGCTCCTTTTCGCGCACCGTGAGTCGAAATAAAATATTCCAATACGTTAAAACCTTCTTTAAACGACGATATGATCGGCAATTCCATGATCTGCCCGGACGGGTTAATAACCAGGCCTTTCATGCCGGCCATTTGCGTGGGCTGAGACCAGGACCCGCGGGAGCCGGAATCCACGATGGCAAAGAGCGGACCGGACGGATCAAGCGTCTTTGGGACCAGTTTAGCAAGATCATTTTTAACGCGGGTCCATATTTCGATAATGCGCGCTCGCCGTTCCAATTCTATGAGAAGTCCCTGCTGATACTGCTGCTCAATGCGCTCAACCTCTTCAAACGCCTTCTCAAGTATGCCTTGCTTCTCGTGCGGGACCACCAAATCATCCATACCGAACGTAATGCCGGACAGCGTTGAATATTCAAAACCAAACGATTTTATTTCATCCAATATTTCTGCGGCAATTTTATCGTCATAGCGAAGACGGATCTCGGCCGCAATACGCTCAAGAACCTTTGAGTTCAATAGCGCATTTACGAACGGAAAATCCGCAGGCAATTTTTCATTGAACGCAACGCGCCCGATGGTCGTCTCAATTTCCCGGGTACCGCCTGTTTTTGCGGCATTCGTAAATCCCGCAGCGACATCATCAACAACCATTTTCGCAACCGGTATTGTTACTTTCGAATTCATCGCAATGTGGCCGAACTCAAGCGCAAGCCTCGCCTCTTCGGTGCTTGAAAATCTCTTTCCCTCACCTTTGCTTCCGGGAATGATCCGCGTCGCCCAATACGCTCCAAGAACAATATCGTGCCGAGGCACGGCAATGGGGGCCCCGTTTGCCGGTTTCAACAAATTGCGCGCAGCATTCATAAGGCTTGCGGCCTCCGCCTGCGCTTCCTGGCTTAACGGAACATGCACCGCCATTTGGTCGCCGTCAAAATCGGCATTGAATGCGGGACACACGAGCGGATGTATCTGGATCGCTTCACCCTCAATAAGGATCGGCTTAAATGCCTGAATACCGAGGCGATGCAATGTAGGAGCACGATTCAACAAAACATATTTCCCCTGAATGACCTCTTCGAGAGCCGCCCATACGATATCGGGGGTATCTTCGATGAGGCGCGACGCTCCGCGTATATTGAACGCGTGCTCATCCCGCAAAAGCACAGAAATAACAAACGGCTTGAATAACTCAAGAGCCATTTTCTTGGGGATACCGCATTCGTTAATGGCAAGCTGCGGACCGACAACAATAACAGAGCGGCCGGAATAATCCACACGTTTACCCAAAAGATTCTGCCGGAAACGGCCCTGCTTGCCTTTCAGCATATCCGCCAGCGATTTCAACGGGCGCCGAACGGCCGCCGCCTGCGCCCCATGTCCTTTGCGGATAGAATTATCTATCAAGGCATCAACCGCCTCCTGCAACATGCGCTTTTCGTTCCGCTGGATCACTTCCGGAGCATTGATCTCCTGTAAGTGTTTCAACCGGTTATTCCTGTTTATAACGCGGCGATACAGATCGTTAAGATCGCTTGTCGCATAACGGCCCCCATCCAACTGCACCATCGGACGCAAATCCGGGGGCAATACCGGCAAATGGGTCATGATCATCCATTCCGGACGCATACGCGCTTTGATCATACCGCGATAAAACCGCAACTGCCGCAGATATTTTCTCCTCGCCATGGCAGTCGCTTTCTCCGCCTTCTCGCCGATCACTCCGACAACCTCTTCAAGATCGACTTCCAACAATAATTTCCGAATAGCCTCTGCGCCGGAACCGGCTTCAAAAACCTCCGCGTACCTGAGCGACAGATCAAGATATTCAGCCTCGGTAAGCACCTGATATTTCACCAACCGCCCCACTTCGATCTTTGCACGGTCATATGCGGTCTTAATATTTGACCGCACCTGTTTTGTTTTTGCCTCCCGCGTTTTTTGCTTAAACTCGTTCTCGATAGCATTCATCACCGCATCGCGCGCTTCCGGATATATGCGAGTAATAATGTAACCATTGAAATATATAACCCGCTCAAGCTGCTGCACGGACAGATCCAATGACATGCCTATGCGCGAGGGAACCCCACGCAAAAACCATATATGCACGACCGGAACGGCGAGTTCAATATGTCCGAATCGCTCACGGCGAACAGATGCCCTGGTGATCTCAACGCCGCATTTATCACACACAACCCCCTTGTAGCGAATCCGCTTATATTTTCCGCAATAACATTCCCAGTCTTTTTCAGGACCGAAAATGCGCTCATCGAACAAGCCGTCCTTTTCCGGACGCTGCGTCCGATAGTTTATGGTTTCCGGCTTCGTAACCTCGCCATACGACCAGGTTAAAATATCATCCGGGGAAGCGACCCGAAGCGCCATTCCGGAGAAATCTTCGACTTTTGTCAGCAAGTCAGAGCGTTTTGTTTGTATAGTATTTGTGGTCATATGCGTGAACTATTTTTGCACTCCGGAAAAACCTCCGGAAGCCGACTCATCTTCCGTTTCTTCAGAAGCAGCTTTCAAACCGAACAGCTCCACTCCCAAACCCAAGGCTTTCAACTCCGCAAGCAACACATTGAATGAGGCGGGCAAATTAGGGCTCCGTATGGGCTGATTTCGGATTATCGATTCGTATGCCGCGGAACGGCCGAGCACATCGTCCGATTTTATGGTCAACATTTCCTGCAGCGTATGCGCAGCCCCATATCCCTCAAGAGCCCACACTTCCATTTCTCCGAACCGTTGTCCTCCAAATTGCGCCTTTCCACCAAGCGGCTGCTGCGTAATAAGCGAATATGGACCGATAGAGCGCATATGGATCTTATCCTCCACCATATGGATAAGTTTCATCATATATATATAGCCGACAGTGACCGCCTGCGGAAATGCCTCACCCGTATACCCGTCATAAAGCGTAAGTTTCCCGCTCTCCGGAAATCCCGCTCGTTTCAATTCGCGCTTAATTTCTTCCTCGGTTGCGCCCGCCAATGCCGGCGTCTTCGCATAATAACCGAGCTTATATGCCGCAAGGCCCAAATGTGTTTCGAGGATTTGTCCGATATTCATACGAGACAACACACCAAGCGGGTTCAACACAATATCAACCGGCGTTCCGTCTTCAAGATACGGCATGTCCTGAACCGGCAACACTTTGGCGATAACACCCTTATTTCCGTGACGTCCCGCCAGTTTATCGCCGATGGAAATTTTCCTCAGCTGAGCGACTTCAACCTGGATTGATTTAATGACCCCGGGCGGCAATTTATCTCCTTGATCTCTTGAAAACACGCGGATACCGACAATGCGTCCACGCTTACCGTGCGGCAAACGCAATGATGTATCTTTCACATCGCGCGCCTTTTCTCCGAAGATCGCACGCAAAAGACGCTCTTCCGCCGTCAAATCGGCTTCGCCTTTCGGTGATATTTTTCCCACCAAAATATCGCCCGGCCCTACCTCCGCTCCGATCCGCACAACGCCCTCTTCATCAAGATTCCTGAGCTTGTCTTCCCCGACATTGGGAATATCGGGTGTTGTTATTTCGGGGCCGAGTTTTGTATCCCGAACATCACAAATAAAGTCTTCGATATGCGCAGACGTAAAACGATCCTCCTGAACAACGCGCTCGGAAATAACAATGGCATCCTCGTAGTTGGCGCCACGCCACGGCAAGAACGCAACAAGTAAATTCTGCCCCAACGCAAGCTCCCCGTTCGATATCGCCGGCCCATCGCTTAAAACATCACCCTTCTTCACTTTTTGCCCTTTCGCAATCCTCGGTTTCTGAGTAATGGCCGTATACTGGTTCGAACGCATAAACGCTTTGAGGTTATAGCGTTTCTCAACCGCTTTCCCTGTTTTCGTGGAGGCCTTTTCCCGGATAGTAATGTGAGCCGCATCCACAGACGCTATTTCGCCGTCACCTTCTGCCAATACGACTTGTCCGGAATCGCGCGCTGTCCGGTGCTCAAAGCCCGTCCCGACAAGAGGCGGATCGGGAACAATACACGGAACCGCCTGGCGTTGCATATTCGAACCCATCATTGCGCGGGTCGCATCATCATGCTCAAGGAATGGAATAAGCGACGTTGCGATACTGACCGCCTGCTGTGGAGCAACATCGATGAATTGAACCTCATCCCTTCGAACGGTTGTCGGCTCCCCATGGACACGCGCCTCAACCCTCTCGTCCTTAATTCTTCCGGCACCGTCGGTCCCAACACCGGCATGCGCAATACTATATCGTTGTTCCTGACTGGCATCCATCCACACTATCTCGCCCGTTATTTTTCCCTTCACCACTTTCATATACGGCGTTTCAATAAATCCGTAGGGATTCAAACGCGCAAAACTCGCAAGATGACCGACAAGACCGATGTTGGGGCCTTCGGGACTTTCGATAGGACAAATGCGTCCGTAGTGACTTGGTTGCACATCGCGCACATCCAAACCGGCACGCTCGCGCGTAAGACCGCCCGGGCCCATGGCGGAAAGTCGCCGCTTATGCTCCAACTCCGCAAGCGGGTTCTCATTATCCATAAATTGCGAAAGCTGAGAGGAAGTGAAAAATTCACGGACAATTGCCATGAGCGGACGGGAATTCACCAACTGAACAGGCGTCAATGTATAAATATCCAGTGTCGACATGCGATCCTTAATGATGCGCTCCATACGAACAAGACCTACACGAAGTCGGTTCTGCAACAATTCGCCGAACGCCCGAATGCGGCGATTACCAAGGTGGTCGATCTCATCGGGGCGGGCATGCGGGTCGTTATTCATCTTAATGATCTCGCTTACGATGCGCACAATATCGTTGACCGTAAGAACGCGGGCCGACTGCGGGATATTCTTGAGATTTTCACCGCTTAAACGCCCCTCCATTTTCCATCGCCCCACCGCAGAAAGATCATATCTGTCAAAATTAAAGAACATCGCTTCTATCAATTGCCGCGCGTTATCTATGGTCGCCAGATCTCCCGGCCTGATACGCTTATATATCTCAAGCAGCGCCTCGCCCTTATTTTTCGAGGGATCGCGCTTAAGCGTTTCTTCTATATATTTAATGTCGCCGGTATCCGCGCCCTTAAACAGCGCCTTGATGTCCTCGTTATCCTCAACCCCGAACGCGCGCAACAAAACAGATACGGGAGCGCGGCGCTTCCGGTCAATTTTAACCCCGATAACGCCGTTGAGGTCGGTATCGAACTCAAGCCATGCGCCACGATTCGGTATTATTTTTGCACCAAAAAGACGCCACCCACGGGTTTGCTGCAGCGTAAAAAATACACCGGGAGAACGTATCAATTGCGAAATGACGACGCGCTCCACGCCATTTACGATAAATGTGCCACGGGGCGTCATGAGCGGAAACTCTCCCAAATACGCAGATTGCTCCTTTACTTCACCGGTTTTTTTATTCACCAACCGGAGCTTTACGCGCAATGTTGCCTCGTAGCTTGCATTGTGCGCGCGGGCCTCATGTTCATCCCAGCGCGGCTCTTCCAACATATAATCCAGAAAATATAATTCCAGATCTTTTCCGGAAAAATCGCGTATGGGTGAAACCTCGTCAAAAAGTTCGCGCAATCCATTTTTCCAGAACCATTCGTATGACTCAAGTTGCGCAGAAATAAGATTCGGCAGATCAACTTCATTCCGTGTATAGCGCGTGAATATTTTTCGCTCGGCTTCTTTTGCCATAAAAGTAAAGTTAGTTGATATGCGTATTCGTTCCGACGATTTTATTTTTGGAAAATAGAAATCCTATAACGCTCCGCTCGCCTCCATACAACAAAAAGAGCCCCAATCGGAGAATGAAGATTGAGGTTCTGGTTCTATAAACTATTTACACGGTATGCATGAGGTTTAGCATTTGTGCTTTATACGAGCGCCCGAACTGTATACAAAAGAAAGGGTTGATGCGACCGCAATAGCGATATCGCACGATAAAGATGACGAGCCGGGCCGACAAAGGCTAAAAAAGCCTTTCCTATATGCGGGGGGTATTATAGCGTTTGGAAAAATCTTGTCAATACCCGCCACCACATCATTGTTCCTTCCGACAGGAATAGAGATTTTTCCCTTATAAACATTCACGTATGCGTCATGGTGCCCGTTCATACCGTATCAATATCAGCTTCTTGTCCCAACAGCAACTGTGCCTGATGGCGCCGCAAGCTCTCCAGTATCCCAAGCGCAACAAATCCGCTGATGATATGCGAGCCGCCATACGACATAAACGGCATGGGAAGACCCGTAACGGGAACCAATCCCAAATTCATACCGATGTGGATACACGCATGCGCAAAAAATAAAAGAGCCGTTCCCGCCGCAATAGCACGAATAAAGTTATTAGTCGCGCCGGATGCGATACGGATAATGCGCCACATGAGAACCGCGAATGCGCCCAGCACTATCGATATTCCCGCAAAACCGAAACGTTCGGCAAAAGCCGCAAAAATAAAATCAGTCGTGCTTTCGGGCAGAAAATTTTGGCTTGCCTGGGTCGGCTCATCAAAACTCTTGCCAAAAAAACCGCCCGACCCCACAGCAATAAGCGCCTGTCGTGCGTGATAGCCGGTCCCCTGCGGATCCTCGCCGCGCGCGAAAGACGTAATGCGGCTTTTCTGATATGGCGCGAGAACCGCCACCCACGCAAATGCGGCAACCAAAATTCCCGAAGCGATCAAAAACAGCGTTTGGCGTCTCGGCAGTTCCAAAAATAAAAGAATGCCGAACCATATAAAACTCAGAACGACGGCGGCCCCCATGTCCGGTTGAAATATCGCAATGGCGACAGGAATCCCCACATATGCGCCCGAAATAAAGACGTGTCGAAATTGCTCAATTTCCGCATGACGCAATGAAAAATATTTCGCAAGCAACAAAATAACGGAAATTTTTACAAATTCTATCGGCTCAATGGTGAACGGACCGATATGGAACCAACTGGCTGCGCCCCGCACACGAACCCCAAGGAACAAAACGATAAGCAAAGAAACGGTGGCCGCGATATACGGAACCATCACCCATACGGAGCGGGTCCGCAAAAATCGCAGATCCAGACGGGAAAAACCAAAAAAAATCGCGAACCCGATAACCAAAAAAAGGGACTGTTTGACGGCTTGCGTCCACATATGCTCGTTCCGCATGCCCTCCAGCCCCATTGTTATAATACCCGCAACGGCCAAAACCGTTACCGCTCCCAAAAGAATAAAATCAGCGGATCTCAAAAAATTGACTCGCATAAGCAGCATCCGTAAGCTTAAACCGGCCCACGTATTATCGCAACCTGTCGCGCTATCGGCCGGTCTCCTGAAAACGTTCGCGCGTACCGTAAATCTCTATAAAATTATCGTTCAGAAAAACATTCGTATACGCGATCATCTCAACCGAGCGTACGGATTCAATTGGAAAACGCCACGAAACCCGGAATTCCCTCCGTTCGCCCGATTTAACCGTCCGCGTTTCTGTCCGTCGCACCGCCAAGAGACGGTTATCTTCGCCGAAAAGAAGTACGGCCATCTCAATAAGATCGAAATTATATGGCGAATCATTCTTCACAACACCCTTTGCCTCGCTAAACTCCAAACCCGACGGGAGAACAGAATACGAACGATTTATGATCGCAAGATCCGGATACCGGAACGTTTCCGTCGTTCCTTCCCACATAATATCACCGAGCATAACGCTCACACCGCCCCCCGATTCCCCACGAACGCCGTGCTCAATAACCCACTTCTCCCCGGCCGCCGCGCGTATCGTTCCATCAACAAGACGCGGGGCAATAAAAGCTTCGCCCTTGCGTATTTCCACCACCTGCCCGGATACCGCTTTGGTTTCGATCGTATATTGAATACTGCTTGCTCCGAAATCCAAATTGGGATTTGTGATCTTAAACGCGACATCAAAACGTCTGTTCTCCGCCGGTATCATTGTTGTATCGGAAACAACCAACTCTTCCGGTTCCGGCCGGCATGCCTGACACGGCCCGCCACAATCAATATCGTCCTCTCCCTGATTCCGCATACCATCAATACATGATGCGGCAGGCTGCTCCTTGGGACGGGCAATCACAAAAATAACGCCTCCGACGAGCGCCAAAAAAATAACTGCGACAATAATGCGTTTTGTATCACGTACAGCAAAACTCATAATATATACGCCATTCAGCGAAATATATCGGGAGGGATATCAGATAAATGCCGCTTCAGGGGAGTAAGGTTCTCTGTTTGGAAACGGACCGCATTTTCCCCTCCGATAGGCGACGCAAACAGCGTATCGGTGATTGCGCCTATGAGAAACTTCAGAGACAAAGCGAAGATAAAAAGCGATATAAAAACAACACCGGCAAGCAGGATCGGATATAACAATTGCCGTATCTTCTTCTTATCTATTGTTGTTTTGGTGGCTGCCATAAACGTATATTATTTCAAGAAAAGAACACCGCTCGCCTGCAATGTTGTGGTCCCCTCAAGGCCTCCTTGGGCGTCAAAAACGAGACTGTCCAAACGGATAAAATACGGCATGGCCGAGAGATCGTTCAAAAAACCGGCATATGCGGTTCCGCTGCCGGAAACAGTAAGAAAGATCGTTATTTCCTTAAGATTGGCAACTGCCGAAGATGGTACGGGTTCGATGCCGAAACGGAGAGACGCCTGAACGGTATTCTCTTCGGCTATCACGGAAATATCCTCGCGAAAGCGGGCAAGATCAAGCTGCGAAGGAAGGAAATTTTTCATGCGGGCCACGAGAGGATATAACATTTCCCGCTGCTGTCGCAGCTGCGCCTGTCTGGCGAGCTGGTCTGTCTGCAAAAAAATCGCGGCGCGGTTTTGTTTTGTTTTTTGCGCAATATCCTCAATTTGTCCGCGCAAGACAAGAACCGTAAGTATCAATAAGATTAAAATACCCAGCCTGATGAAAAAGAACGGGCCAAGATGACGGAGAATTGCGATAAGCGCTTGCGGAGTAATTTTCATATTCTAATCGAATAAAATATTCCTGTCGGGAAGCATAAACGAAAGCTGAAAATCAAAATTTTCTTTTTCTTCAAAAAGGTTCGACGGTATTTTAATGTCCTGTCCAAGATTGTTTTCCATAAGCGCGGACCTGAACGCAAGGAGGGCATCCGAATGCGTCGCGGTACCGGAAAGCTGAACCGCAAGAGATGAATTCAGGGTCAATTTATATATCTTAATACCCTCGACGCTTGATGCCATTATCTTACGATATACATCATCCCAGTACGGCGTCACTCTGGCGATTATGGCGGATTCTGCAGAAACAGTATTGAATTCGTTCACTTCGTTCACGAGGATCTGCAGTCCCGCCGCATTGCCGACAAGACCGGATAACTTTGCGGTTGTTTGCTGTTGCTGGCTTCGGACAAACGCCCATGTGCCGGCAAATGCGACACTGATCGCAAGCGCAACAACCAACGAAAAATTAAAAGCGAACTCCACAAACAAAGCGGTCCGGCGTCGCGTATACGATTCTTCGGTACCAAGCGGCATCAAGGAAATAAAATTATCTTTGTCGCGGGAAACAAGGCCTCGCAATGCGGCTCCCCACGGCAATGAGGAAATATCAAAAACCTTCTCCACCAACCCGGCATTTTTCGATATGACGGAAAACCCCTTCAGCTGTTCGGGAGAAAATGAACCGAGAAAAAATATCTTTATCGGGCGAGGCATGCCCAGGGGCTCCGTAACGGCATACGAAAAAAGCCGTTTCAATTCGGAGGTTATCTGCTTATCCAAAGCGCTTGCGTCTCCGGCGACATGCGCAACAGAAACTATCCGTCCGAAATGGATCTCGCCTTTCCACACGATCATTTCCTGCAAAACAGCTCCATCAAAACCAAAAACCAACGCGGGGTCTTCTGCCTCAAAATGCGCGATCGCACGGACCATGCTTACCGCCTCCGGCTCAACAGCAAGCGCCGTCCAACCGGCTTTTACCAAAGCAGTTATATACGGATCAACGGATTCCATTTTTGCCGCGAACATTATAGATGCGCGCTTATCCGCTTCATTCACGGTTATTTCGCTCCAATCCGCATACACATCTTTGGCTTCCCAGGGAAGATCAAGTGTTTTATGGAATTGCATCGCGTCTTCAAATTGCGTGTTCGTTAATGCCGCCGGAAAAAAGAAAATGCGCGCCCACCATCCCTGTCCCGGTAATGAAAAAATGCAGAATGGCGTTTTCGCCTTCGCACGCAGTTTTTCGAGAGCAGAAGAGAACGTCCCGATATTCGCAAGTTTTCCGTCCACAATAGTTCCTTGCGGAAGAGGAATCTCAATATTCGTCAAAACTTTTCCGGCATTACCGACGGGATCCAACACGATCGCGCGAAGCGTGTCCCCGACTACGGCAATCCCGGCAATTGGATTATGCCCCATTAACACGGAGAAAAAACGCGGCAGATGCATGGCCGTATTTTTTTTCTGCGCAGGCAATTGCGCTGCTGTTTTCTGCGGGATATTATTTTTCTTTCCCAAAGAAACTTTCATTTTTCTCAATTAACTTGTTAATTCTGCCCAAGCAGTCTGGGTAATGCCGCCATTGCAATCCATATCGAATGTAATTTGGACTTTGCGAATCTTATTGACGACCGTTCCCCGCGCTTTTATCGTATTACCCGTGTCGGGACAACTCGCCGGATTGGTTATCTTTACACATGCCGTTCCCCCATCAACAGTTATCTGATAACCGTCCGAACCCGAATCAACCGTACAGCTCGTAAATGTGCTAAAAGTGCAATTCGCTCCGCTTCCCGTGCATTTAAAATCAGCGTCTTTCAGAAGTTGGATCAACGCGTCCTGGGTTCCCGCTTCTGCCGCACGCAACGCGGCCTCAGAACGCGATTCCCCTATACCGCTTGCGCTTTCCAAAAAACTCGTCGTTGCAACGGAAACAGCGATAATGGCCATTACCGCAACTATCACAATGACCATTGAAAGCACGGCGATGCCGCTCTGCCGCGTAACACGCAAAGGTGCCTGCTTGATATCATGAAATGATCGAAAAGGTATCATATGTGCCTTTGGACGAATATGGTCCGGGCGTCCCACCCCTACCGCAACGTCGCGGATGTCCTCAATTCCTGACTAAACGCTCTTTCCGGTAGTCCATTATCATTATAGCTTATTTTGAGGCAGAAACGCACGGAATCTTTCGCAGGAGGCGAGTTAAAAAGCTTGAAGAAATAGCTTGTTTCTTCTGCACATTTGGCCACCGAAACCGAACTTCCCGACAGCGCCTGCCCTGGAAGCGCGTCTGCGATATCGTCGTCATACGTCAAAACCCCGGAATTCACCGAGAAACGGGTCGTTTTCCCCGCGACCGCAAGATCAAGCGTATCCGACGGATATGTTCCCACCACCGCGGATGCGCTGTTTACACGATCCGTAATTCGGGAAAGCAAAAATGATATATTTTGCCGGACATCCGCCTGCGGCGCCGTTCTGTTCCAGGTGCGCATCAAAACCAATAACAATGACGCAAGCACACCAACCACCATTGCGGTAATAGTCGTGTAAATAACAAGTTCAAGCAACGTAAAACCTTTTTCTTTTTTTCGCATATAACGCCCGGGGGTCTACGGAGTCCATCCGACTATCACATCATCAACTTGCGGAATAAGATCCCGGGTCCCGTTGGCGTCCAGTATGGCCTTATAGCGGAAATATCTTTTGTTGTTCAGCGTCGCAACGCATCCCTTCAATTTCTGTGTTGTATTTGTGGCAGGCGTGTAATATTTCGTTGTGGCGCATCCTGTTCCGTCATCTCCCACGTAATCCGAGCCCGAACCCCATGAGCCGGAATTGCATGTTGGATAGTTGGTGGCGCCGTTGGAACAGTTCGATGTCGCAAGTTGCAGCTTCATATTTGTTCCGGTCGGCTTTGTTCCCCTCCAGCTTATTGAGGAAAACCCCGCACCATTCGACGTGTTGGTATCGAATGTCCGGGAAATAATGTAGGCGGTCGAACGATACGTACCCCACGAGATCCTGTCCGTGCGGAGCGTTTGCGCGCCCGAATTCTGATATGCCCGGATGTATGCCCAGGTCGAGCCGTCGAAGTATTCCGATGCGGGTCCCGCCGGCGTCCATCCGGTCGAGTTCAATTCAAAATCGGTATCGGCAGCACCGGATGAATTGGATGTTATAGTTTCCCATGCATTCGTGGCGCCAAAACGATACGCTTGAACGGTAACCGCACGCGTAAGCGGCGCAACGGAGCTTTGCCCGTCCCACCTGATATCGGGCGCTTCATTCGTATTGGGATGTTTTCGTGCGAAATTGAAAACAGCATACGTGGTAGACGATGTAAGAGGATCGCGCGTCGCATCATCCGAGGCCGCAGCATTATATCCCTTAAGGTCAAAATAATATGTGAGGTCGCCGGATGTTGTACCAAGCGAACCGGGAATATCTTTTGAGTAACGGATATCTTCCGCGGACGCGATGGTAAGTGCGGGATACTGCGAATACACATCCAATACGGTTGCGCCCGACGTCTTCACGATGCGGAAACGGTATTCTTTATTGAGCGTTGCGGCTCCCGTGTGCACGGCAAACGACATTTCATTACATTTATTGTTCGTAATGACGATCGAGTTTGATGTTCCGGTATTCTCGTACCACTCCGATGTGTTGGCGGTAATATCGAACGTGGGACCCGCCTGAACGCAATCCGTGCCCGATGCGGTCGTATTTATAGCGCGGTCGGCGCCGGATGTCGTGAGGTCGTCGCCCGAGCCAGCCGAAAGGCCGAGGGACGGGCGGATATCCGTGGAACCCGAAATGGTCGCCCACTCGGCGGGAATATCGCATGCGGTATCGGTAAAGTTACAAACCTGCAGATCATATGTGGCCGCGGTTGAGGGGCCCGTACCGGTATTGTCTAACTGTATGCGCACATTTAACCGCTCGCCTTTTTTCACACCGGTACGCGAGGTATTGTTGGCTACCTGCGAATTATTCGTATTAGAATTGGTGCCATCATCATCCTCAAAAATATACGCGCGCTGGGTAAGTGTGGGAGCGCCGGCGAATATCCAACAGGCACCGTTGTTGCCGCGGTTCGTGGAATCGGTCGTCGTGATATCCGAAGAAGAAACGCAGGAAGAATTCTTCACACCGGCCCAGTTCACAGCCTCGGTCGCGGTCGCGTCATGAGTAATGTTCCAGGTGGTTGAGCCGCCCGTGTTGGAATCGAGTTCAACCAAATTCGTACCGTCAAAACCGGTTACGGTAAGCACGCCACCGGCAGACGTCGTCAATGTCGTGGCGTCACCGAACTTCACAATCTTAGTGAGGTTCGCCGGTGAATTCACGAACGAGACGCTGTAGAACGTGGTGGACTGACCAACAAGCATTGTGGGACACGAGGCCGCAAGACAATTAAACGTCACCGTACCGGTATAGCCGGTAAGATTAAATGTACCGTTGCGCGTCCAGGAGCCGGCAATAGTGAACGGAGCGCTGGATGAGGCCTTCAACTCGCCCTTCGATTGGATATCCACGGAGCCGTCGACATCAATGGTCTCGTCGTTCGTTTCAACATCCACGATAGTATTGAACGAATCTGTCGATTTTCCTATCTGCAATGTGCCCGTTACAACAATGGTGGTGCCGGCGTCCGTGTTAACTACGGTCACTGTCCGGTTTGACGCACCGGATGAATTGGAAAACGTTAAATTATTAAATGTCCACGTATCGGTGAATGTAGCTACCGTGGGACCGAAGTTGGCAGCACCCGGGCCCCGCATTTCAAACGTTCCGCCGGTCAAGGTAATGCCGCCCGCGCCATTCGCCGTGCCCCCCACAACAATATTCTTTGTTCCATTCAAAATATAATCATTATTTACAGCAAGCGAGCTACTGACCGTAAGAATTCCCGTACCGATGGTGGTTATGGTAAGAGCACTTCCAACCCCGTTCCCGAATGATAGGCTGGAGAACGTCCAATTAGAATCACCGCCAAAGCCGGTGGTGCTGCCGGCCGTATCCATAGTAACCGTACCACTCGTCATAGTAATCGTTCCATTCCCGGTCATATCCCCTCCGTTCACGGTCACATTCACCGTTCCGGACAACGTTCCCGCAGTCACCGTAAGGTCGCCATCAATCGTGTTTGATGCATCAGAGAACGACCAACCGCCGTTCACTCCATTGAAAATAATATCCTGAAGATTGCCGCCGGCACCATTGTCTATCCCGAAGCCCGTCCCCGTAGCGGTAAAATTGGTATCCTGACCCGCCGATGCCGTAAATGTTCCGGCATTGATAAAATCGCCTCCGACCGAAAGGACGTTTGCAACCATATTCAGCACCCCCTCAATATGCACATCCGCTCCCACACCCGCCTGCGTTGATGTTGCCGAGGTCGTAACTGTTCCTCCCGGTGCATATGTCTTACCGGTTAAAATATGCAATTCTTCGGTGTTGTCCCCGACAAAATTATTTGTATTGGATGTAAACTTGATGTCGGCATCATTGTCCTTGTCCCACGCACCAAGATCGGCGTTCGTAATTTCGGTAACGGAACCTTCGTGCCGCAATAGTATTTCACTTGTCACTAAATTTATAGATGCCAAATTCCCATTCGAAAATATTTTCGTAACGGTCACGGCATTATATGTTGCGTCCTCATCCGTTGCGGCAGTACCTCCCACATATATATGGAAGACATCGTTTTGGCCCGCACCCTGAATATTTGAGATGGTATACGCGCCTCCGGCAATAGTTGTTGCAGTACAGGCGCCGGAACATGCATCCGCGCCGTTTTTCTTAAGCACGACGGCAATACCCGAGCCGACATTCGTTGAACACGCCTCATTCGTACACACAGTCCCCGAAACCGACATACTGTTTGCCTGTACCGTAAAGTCTATCCCGGCCGTTGGCACATCGGAGTTGCCGCCGTATGTTGCTTTGGCGCTATCGCCACTCGTACTGCCCGTTGCCCATATCTGCCAGTGGTAATCCCCGTCTGCGGGCGCCGCACCAACGGTAATGGGAACCGTTTTGCGCGGGTTCAAATTCTTCCAATCCTCGCTTCCGGATGATGTGTCGAACGCCCAGGTATCATCATAAAAATCCGAGTCGTTACGGCCGAATGCAATAATAAAACGGGTATTCACCGGATCATAAAACCCTTTCATGGAACGTCGCGTTGCGGGTCCCGACGTTGCAGGAGTAAATTTTGACCATGCGGGCGTCACACCAAGCGTCAGCTGCCAGATATCCCCGTAATGCGCGGTGCCGTCGTATCCGCCGAACGTTATCATGCGGTCGTTGGCAGAATCATATATTGCGATATGGCGGTCGCGGTCACATGTCGCATCGCACCCTGCGGGCGACAACTGCGTCCAGGCTTCAGACCCCGGCGTTCCCACGGAAAGCGACCATACGTCTGCGGTATATGTGGTTGCGTTGGAGCCACCATAAATAACCATTCTGCTGCTGTTGCTGTCATATACGGCTTGTGAGAATTTGCGTCCACCCGCGGGCCCGCCGCTTCCGGGGGTCCGGTTGGTCCACACGAGAGAGCCGCTCAAACTCAATTCCCACACATCATTATAATAATTGCTTGTGTTGCCTTCACCGCCCCAAAACAACATGCGGTCGTTCACGGAATCATATATGGCCGCGGCGCCCCATCGCTCACCCGGTGCGGTTCCTGTGGGACTTATGTGCGTCCATGAGGCGCGCCCACCAGCCGAGGCGGGAGGAGTTAGTTGCCAACAATCTATGGTCCGTCTCACTAAATTCAAACCGCCGCAATAAATACCGCGCCCGCCGTCATTTGAACCGCCGGCGGTATCAACCGTATCCCATATAAACACGCCGGCCTCACGCGCAAACGGAGCAAAATCCACGCCCGCGTTCTCCCACCGCTCTGAGTTATTTGTTATCTGAAAACGCCACGTCTCGTTAAGATGGTGCGAGAGGCTAACAACAGCGCGTCCGGCGCCGCCATATCCATATGCAACCTGGGCAACGGGATCGTATACCGTCATCATCTGATCGCGTTTTCGAATATATGAAACACCGTCGGCTCCCTTAATTCCCCACACGCCCGCGTTTGCAAGGTCGTCAAACACCTGAAGCTCATAATTATAAGTCGTCGTATCATATCCCCACCCGAAAAACATCGCATTGCGATTCGGGTCAAACACACCCTTAACGGAACCGTATCCGCGCGCATAGGGTAATTGTGCCGCGGGTGGCGTGTGATTAGCGCATGCCACATTTCCGCTTGCAGGCAACGTAAATGTATAAACATTCGCCGTATATGTGCTGGCATTAAGACCCGCCCATACAACCGCCTGGTTATTCGTTGAATCAAAACCCATTCCGTGGGCTGCAATAGCCGCATTTGGCGGACATGACGCCGGAGATGCGTTCTCCCATACCGGGGTCGTATCGAGATTTTTTAAACGCCACGTATTCATGCTTGTTACACACGCCGCCACCGTTGCGCCCACGCATCCGCCATGCACCCACACGTAATTATTCGTCGTATCATATATCATTCCCGAAAGTTCGCGCGCTCCCGCGGTAGTTCCCGTACCGTCATGCACAACTCCCCATGCTTCGGTACCGCCGTTCATTTCAAGCTTGTACATAACGCCGCCCAAGTTACTGCCGGAATCACGTCCGCCAAACACCAGCATCTGGTCACGCACAGGGTCATATGCGGTATTGTGCTGAAGCGCAAATACCGGAGCAGTGCCACTCGTTGTAAGTGTGCTCCAGGCCTCCGAGCCCGGCGTCATGGTTAGCGCATATACGCCGGTATTGTCTATTGTTCCGGTGGTGCCTCCGTATACAATAACGCGTCCGTTATCTACCGAGCCGCCCGCCGTATCAACGCTGTCATAGATGAGCTGGAGACCGCGGCGCGCGCTTGGCGCAGTTCCGCTTGGCGACAGCTGTTTCCATTGCGGCCGGCCGCCTATCGCAAGCGAAAGCACCCAGACATCATTCATGTTCGCAAGAGCCGAATCGCCGCCGTAACCGCCGAACAACACCAATTGTTTATTTGCGGAATCATACACCATGTCGGTTGAGCGCCGCTGGTCCGGACGGGTTGCGTCGTATATGACGGGCGTTCCGCTGCTTGTTGAGGTTCCGGTAAACGATGTCGCCGTCGTGCGCACTTCGACTTTCGGCGTAAATGTTTCGGTTGTTGTACCGCTTGAGACATGTGCATCAAGATACGCGGTCTGCCCGGACGTAATAGTACCGCCCGTTGCAAGAATAGTGCTGTGGTCATTGCCGTATTGAATAGCGCCGTCCGTGGGGGCAATTATTGTGGTGGCGCCGGTCACTGCCGCGGGCGCACCGCTTATGGTGGAGGCGCCCGAATCCGTCACATCGCCGTTTGCTGTTATCTGAAACTCAATAGTATCTCCACCCGGCGCATTACCCGAAATATTGTAAATAAGATATCCGCAGAACGTCTGCGTTGTGGTTATGGCCACACCGGCATTCGTGAACGAAGCTTTCTCGGATACGAACGACACGCCGGTCTGAAATGTCGATTCCGTTCCCGCATAGGTTTCCCCCGCGCAATCATACGGGTTGCTGATATCCAGATCATATTTCAGCGTTGCATTCGACAATAACAAGCTGGCAGAGAACGTAGCGTCGGTCTCGGAAATTGCAATAGCCGTAATATTTGTTGAGGGACCGAATGTACGGGTCAAAATAAATTTGCCGTCCGCGAAATTCCCGGTCGTGCCGGCGTTCACGGGCGTTGCCTGCGTTCCGCTCACCGAAATCGCAATGGTGTTGGCCGGCGGAGCCGGTTTCAATGCAATTGTCATCATGCCCTTAGTTGTTGCCGCAGTGTACGTAAGCGTTGTATTGCCGTATGCGCCCTGTCCCGCTTTTTCTCCATCAAACACGGTCAAACCGCCATCATTACCTTGCGCGGTCTCGGCATTCACACGAGAAACAGAAATATTAGCAAGATCGGCATTCGAAACTCCGGTAATGGGCGTATCGGCATCGTCATCGCCAGCGCCAACTATAACAACCAGGCGGTCGGTGCCGCTTGTGGTGGCACCGGTAATGGTCCCGGAAGTATCGCTTGCCGTATCCACACTTCCACTTGTAACATCCCAGGGGTCGCCCGAAGTTTCAACTCCATTATATGCGCATATTGCACCAACTTGGTGATCACCTGAATCACTTGTCGTTGGCGCTCCTTGCGTGCCGTTATAGCGGGACCAGAAAACAGTGAGCTGTGTGGTTGTGCCAGCCGTTTGCGGTGAATTCAAAACCTCGGCCCAGGTTCCTCCGTTTCCGTTTGAAACGGTAACCGCCTGCGCTGCGGTTTCAACGAATAAAAGAAGAATATCATTAGCTTGAATACCCGCAGGAAGAGCTGGCGAAATCCCGGCTGCGCTACCCGCCGCCGCGCCGCAATTAACAAATGTGGGAAGAGCGGCTTTGACCGGTTTTACAGGCACGAATATCACAAGCGCAACCGCAACAAAAATAAACAACGAGGTCAGGGCAACACCAAGTTTTATCTGTCCGGAATTCTCCTGCCAAAATTTCTTGGCTTGCACGCGACGATGCGGAGGAATAATATCGAAGATTAATTTGGTCATAGTATTTTAATTATACTCGCGCATTTATTAATGGTTGCGTCACTTAAAAATTACAGAACAGAAAAATCGCTATCCGCCGGAGGCGCATCCGTATTTCCTCCGTATGATGCCGCCGCACTATCGCCGGTCGAGCTGCCCGTTACCCACATCTGCCAATGATAGTTGCCGCTTACGGGTGATGCACCCACGGAAACTGGAACGGTGAGCCGCGGGTCGATGTTCTTCCAGTTCTCGAGGCCCGCGGTCGTGTCGAACTCCCACGTTTCGTTATACATTTCATTGGCTATCCGTCCTCCGAAAATAACGAACCGCGTGTTTATTGGGTCATAAAATCCTTTTGCGGAACGCCGACCGGACGGACCGGATGCTGATACGCTAAACCGCGACCACGCCGGAGTATTCCCCAATGTAAGCTGCCAGACGTCATTATAATGCGTAGTGCCGTCGTATCCGCCGAATGAAAGCATGCGGTCGTTAGCGGGATCGTATATTGCAATATGGCGGTCGCGGTCACATGTCGCATCACAACCCGCGGGCGTGAGTTGCGTCCAGGCTTCGGAGCCAGGCACCCCGGTCGATAGCGACCACACTTCGGCGCTATATGCGGTGCCGTTTGAGCCCCCATACACAACCATACGGCTGCTGTTGGCATCAAAAACCGCCTGAGCAAAACGCCGTCCTTGGGCAGGACCGCCCGACACTATCCGTTTTGTCCACGAAACAGTTTCACCAAGAGTAAGCTCCCATATTTCATTGAAATAATTTGAGCTGTTACCTTCGCCTCCCCAGAACAGCAACCTATCGTTTGCGGGGTCATAGATATGTGCAACGCCCCAGCGACCCGACGGTCCCGTTCCCGAAGGACTCAAAAGCGTCCATGCTACCCGCCCACCCGGCGTTTGCGGAGGCGTCATCTGCCAGCAATCCGTGACCCGTCTCGTTAAATTCAAGCCGCCGCAATAAACTGCGCGGTTACCGTCCTGTATGGCGCCAGCGCTATCAACGCTATCCCATACAAACGCTCCCGCCTCGCGTGCGAACGGTGCAAAATCCGCACCAGCATTTTCCCACCGCTCCGCGCCGTTGGCTGGCTGGAAGCGCCATGTTTCTGAAAGATGCGAAGAAAGATTCGGGAGGTTGCGGCCCGCTCCGCCAAAACCGTATGCAACAGCGCCAGTTGGGTCATACACGACCTGCATTTGATCACGTTTGCGCATATAAGTAACTCCATTTGCTTCCTTTATTCCCCACGCACCGGTTGCGGCAAGACTATCGAACACGGTGAGGTCTTTCACGTACGAAGTGCCGTTGTATCCGAACCCGAAAAACATTGCGTTGCGATTCGGGTCAAACACGCCTTTCGTAGAACCAAACCCGCGCAAAAACGGCATGCCGTCCGCAGACGGAGAATGATCGCTGCACGCTACGGTGCCACTTGCGGTTACATTAAATGTATAAATATCGGCAGTATATCCAACACCGGTCTCGGCCCCTCCCCAAACAACGGCTTGTCCGTTCACCGGATCAAATCCCATCGCATGTCCGGCAAGACCGCCGTTCGTATGCGGTGAGCACGATGCGGGCGATGCATTTTCCCATACGGGAGTTGTATCGAGATCTTTAAGTCGCCACACATCGTTTACCTGCGTACATGATGTCGTTGCGCCAACGCATCCGCTGTGCACCCACACATAATTATTCGTCGTATCATATATCATTGTTGCGGCCTCGCGCGCTCCCGGAGAGGTTCCCGTACCATTATGCGCAACTGCCCACGCTTCGGTGCCACCGTTCATTTCAAGTTTGTACATAACGCCACCCAAATTACCGCTTGCGTTGCGTCCGCCAAACACCAGCATCTGGTCGCGCACGGGGTCGTATACGGCATTGTGCTGAAGCGCAAATGTCGGCGCGGTACCGCTTGTTGTAAGTTTGCTCCACGCCTCCGAACCCGGCGTCATGGTTAACGCATATACGCCGGTTGCATCTATTGAGCCGTTTGTGCCCCCGTAAATAATAACGCGCCCGTTATCAACAAAATCTCCGGGAGTATCCGTACTATCGTATATCATTTGTAATCCGCGCCGCGCGCTTGGCGCAGTGCCGCCGGGACTCAACCGCTTCCATTGAGGCCGGCCGCCGGCCGCAAGCGAAAACACCCACACATCATTCATGTTCGCAAGAGACGAATCGCCCCCGTACCCGCCAAACAATACCAACTGCTGATTTGCAGAGTCATACACCATATCGGTTGAGCGCCGCTGTTCCGGCCGTTCCGCATCATATATAACCGGGGCCCCGGCGGCGGTAGATACTCCGGTAAACGGAGTGAGCGTATCGCGAACTTCAACTTTCGGAGTAAAAGTCTCGGTTATAACACCACTTGAAACATGCGCATCAAGATACGCGGTGCTTCCCGCAGGGATCGAGCCGCCGGTCGGGAGGACCGTACTGTGATCACTGTTGTACTGGATTTGCCCGACCGGTGTTGCAGCAACCGTTGTTGCGCCGCTCATTGCCGCGGGAAGACCGCTTATCGTTGAAATGCCCGAATCGACAACATCTCCGGTGGCCGTTATTTGAAATTCAATCGTGTCACCCGAGGGCGCGACCGCGGAAAGATCATACGTGAGATACCCGCAGAACGCCCGGGTTGCATCTATTGCAACGCCCGTATTTGTAAAAGTTATTTTTTCAGACGCGAACGATCCCCCGCTTTGGAACACAAAAGCGCCCGGGAAAGATTCCGACGCGCAATCGTGAGGCAACGTCGCATCAATATCGTATGTGAAAGAAGCGTTCACAATGTTCGCATCGGCACTGAATGTGGCGTCGGTCTCCGATATCGAAATGGCTGTGATGTTCGTGGGGTCACCGATAGCGCGGACAAGCCTGAATACACCACCGGCATAATTTGCAATAGAACCCGCACTTACCGACGGGGTCTGAAGTCCCAGCGCGTCAACCGCGACAGTATCGGAAAGCGGCGCGGGCTTCAACGCAATGGTCATCATGCTCTTAACCGAATTTGCGGTGGTGATATTATCCGTGGTGCCGTATATTCCCGCCGATGCTTTCTCGCCCGTAACAATGGCAAGACGTCCATCGTTGCCGGCCGACGTCGCGATATTCTGCCGTTGAACAATATTTGCAAGATCGGCATTGGTCCATGTTGAACCAAAATTTTGACTATCGTCCATGAGCGCAGAGGCAATAACAACAAAGGTATCCGCCGCTGTTGTTGTGGCCCCCGCCGCGCTAAGACTTGTATCCGAGATCTCATCCGCATTCCCGCTCGTTGTATCCCACGGAATTCCCGATGTGGTTACGCCACGGAATGCGCATATGGTCCCAAGCTGGTGATTACCCGAATCGCTTGTTGTGGGAGCCCCCTGCGTGCCGTTGAAACGCGACCAGAAAGCCGTGAGACGCGTTGCAGAAGTGCTACCCGCGACTCCCGTCCCGTATAAGGAATCGGTTACCGGGGCCCACACGCCGCCGTTGGGAGCTGAAATGCTAATATCCTGATTGGCGGTCTCCAAAAATAGCAAAAGAATGTCATTTGTTTGTACTCCTGAGGGAAGCGCGGGAGTAATGCCGGCCGGACTTCCTGCCTGGGTTGCCGTGCAACCAACAAACGTGGGGGTCGCGGCTTGGGTCGAATGAACCGAAACAAATACGGAAAGCGCAACCGCAACAAAAACAAGTGAGGTTGTCAGCACAACACCACGTTTCATTTGTTCGGAATTCTCCCTCCAAATTTTTTCGGTCCGGTTGTGGTATTGCGGCGGGATTGCGTCGTAGAAAAGTTTTGGCATATATTTTTGGATTAATTCAAATAAAAATTATTATTGTAACAATATCTTGATACTTCCCGCCGTGCCTGTGACATCGGCGTTATTGTCATCCGCGCAATACGTTGTGCCAAACGACGTTGTCACCGTGGCGCACGTTGGCGTATCACCCACTTCACCACCCGACCAATCGCTCTGTGTTGCCGGCGCGGTTGCGGGAGATGATTGTTTATTGAGGGCGCGGGCAATATACGTGGCCGATGTGAATTGCGCTCCGTTCGGCGGCGTTATTTTCACCGTGAGTTTCTGCGTAAGCGGGTCTTCACTTGAACCGCCACCGCAGGGCGTCACGCCCGTAATACTATTATCCGTATCACTGCGGCACACATTCTCTATATTAATTGCGCGCGTATATGTTTCGCTGCTCAAGGAGACCGCCTCGGAACCTTTAAATAATTTCCAGATATTTCCGACCGCCTCAACCCGGTAATCGGTCGCAGTCCCTTTGGCGCCCGCGGTCGCGCAATCCCCGCCCTCGTCCGGCTCAACCTGATCGGGCGGACAATAAATGCGGTTCCACCCCTGCGATGTCCCGTCATTTGCGACCGCGATAACTTTCAAAGCCTCTATCGCCTCCTGGGCCAAGCTGGTCTCAAGCGTCGCCTGCCGCCCTATTTCAGAGCCGCGTTGGTTCGCATAAAAAATACCCCCAATAGTACCGGCAATAACGCCGATAACGCCTATAACCACTATCATTTCCAAGAGCACCGAACCTCTGCGGGAAAACGTGTTATAAAAAGTGTTTTTTTGCATAAAATAAAAATACAAAACCAGGGATTTTCCCGATTCTCATGATTACCTTTTTAGTATACCCCAGATGGCGGCAAAATATTAGATGCCGCACCCAACTCATACACATCGGATATATCCCCGCCGTCCAAAACAGCTTTATCTTCTGTGCCGCCCGGGCCGAATTCATTGGATTCAAAACGGGTATTGAGCTCAAATTTCGAGTCGCTCCGCCGGCACGCATAGCTATAAAAATATCGCTGGCCGGGAAGCGTTGAAATAACATTCCTGGGGTCAACGGGTAAATTGAATATGGGCGAGCCTCCCGAGAACGACTGAAAATTGACTGGTACCCATCCAGCACCATTGGTAGCGGCAAGAGAGTTCTTCACGACCTGCCTCCACGACCATCCGGTGGGTGCAGCATACATCGTTGTTTCGGCAGGAATACTCACATACACGGATTTTGAACCCTCGTCGGAACAACTGCTGCTGTTGGCGCCATCCAGGTCCGCCGTGCCGCCGCTGCTGACAATATTATAGGTAAGCGCGTCGCGGATAGCCGCGAGGTCCGCCATACGACGGGTATCGCGGGTTTTACGGAATATTTCCGCCGGATCTATTAACACCACGATAATAGTAATAATAATGGCGAGCATCGTGATGGTAACGAGCAGCTCGATGAGCGTGAAACCTTTCGTTTTCTTCTTAGTTTTTCCGCGATGTCCCGAATACATGACCGCGCGCTATTTAACGGCCTCAAGCGTTACCGTTCCCTCTTTTGCAACGCTTATTTTTTTCTTCACCGCCGGGTTTGCCGTTGAGTACAAAATAACGGACGCGTCCCCCAGGGCCCGGTAACCCGTATGCACATCGAAAAGAATATCCAGGGTGGATGCCTGCGGCGGCGACTCAAAGCGCACACTCGACGGCAAACTCACATATGCATATTTTGCCGCACCGCTCCATTCGGCGCCCGCAAACAACTGATAAAATTGCGTAAGCCCGTTATCGAAATGCACTCCCCACGTTATGAATCCCTCCCCCGTCTTTGCGTTTTCCTGCGCGCGCCGGAGCGTATCAACGACATCAATAGTTACCACATCCATATCCGTTGTCGCCCGATAATCCCGCCAGGATGAAGAGCCCAGCACAAATACAACGCCCAACACCATCAACGCCAGCATGACTTCGGTAAATGTAAACCCTTTGGATTTTTTTTGGATAAGGCGCATGTCTTTTTCTCGCGCTATTGTTTTATTGGATATTTATCGTTCCTTCCCCGGAAACCGCTATGGTGCGGGAAATATTCTGCTGGACTGTCGAGCGGACCGTTATTACAAAAGAGCCCACTAATGATCTTCCCGTCCGCTGTTCAAAAACCATTTCTGCCGCGTTCCCGGATAAAGGCGTCGTGTATTCGATACCGGAAGAAATAGGAAAATAATCTTTCTTCGTGCCACTACCCCACGATGGACCCGAGAAAAGCTGATAAAACGGCGTTGAAACGTTATCAAAACGGACCCCCCACATCGTGAAATCTTCGCCGGAAACCGCGTTCGCCTGAGCCCGGCGCAACACGTCGGCTATGTTACGGGACGTAGATTCTATGCCGGTTGAATTGCGGAAATTAAAAAATGAGCTGATGCCAAAAGCTGCAACGACCGTGAGCAGAGCCACGGCCATTGCAACCTCCAATAACGTGAAACCTTTTTTTCTTTTTTCGATAGTCATTCCCAATTCTCTACTTACTGATACTCACAGTCCCCTCAGGTGAAATGGTAATGGTGCGGATAACACCGGGGTTGTAATCGGAGCGGATGACGATGGATTGCGGAATGCCGGAGAGCGAGAGTGAGCCCGAACGCTGACTGAATGT
>Ga0209514_10000620_pt1 | contig 70247 bp, 61 predicted proteins | sample Subgrocontami58m_FD_187452 | JGI IMG/M metagenome (GOLD analysis project Ga0209514, IMG submission 187452) | Subsurface groundwater microbial communities from S. Glens Falls, New York, USA - GMW37 contaminated, 5.8 m (SPAdes) (version 3) | ecosystem: Environmental > Aquatic > Deep subsurface >... | reverse complement strand
CTGCGGGCGCTCCTCTTCCGCGGCGAGCGAGGGCGGCAGTACGGCGAGGCCGCGCGCTGGCTCGGCTCCGGCGACGTCGAGGCGCTGCTGCGCCGATGAAGCCGCTGACCCTCGTCGCGGCGCTCGTGGCGGCGCGCTGGGTGCTCCCGGAGACCGGCCTCGGGCTCCTGCTGCGGCTCGCGCTCGCGACCGCCCTTGTCCTCCTTCCAGGGTGGCTGCTCGCACGCGCGCTCGGGCAGCGTGGCGCGTCGGCGACGCTCGCCTGGGGGCTTGCCGTGCTCTTCGGCGCGCTCGCCGTCATGTTCGCCATCCACGGCACGCTCGACCTCGCCGCCGTGCTCCTCGTGGTCGTCGGTCTGGCGGTCTGGCCAGCCGCGCGACACCGCCGGGCACCGGCGGCGCGGCCTGCGTGGGCCCTCGTCGCCGCCGGAGGCGTGCTGCTCGGACTCCTGCTCTGGCACGTCGCCGGGGAGATCGGCGGCGACGGCCTCTTCCACCTCGCGCGCGTCCGGAAGCTCGGCGCCTTCGACGGGCTCTCGCTCGGCTCTGTCAACGAGTTCGCCGACGGCGGCCTCCATCCGGGGTATGCCTTCCCGCTCTGGCACGGCTTCCTCGCCCTCGTCGCCTCCGTCGCCGGGGTGGATCCGGAGGCTGTGCTCCTGCACGAGCCGTCGGTGCTCGCGCCGCTCGCGCTGCTCGTGGCCTACGAAGCGGGACTGGCGCTCTTCCGGGCGACGGCCCCGGCGGTCGCCGTCGTGCTGGCGCAGGTGGCGCTGACGGCCCTCGCGCCGGGGCACGGCGGCGCGTACACGGCTCTCGCTCTGCCGGCGACGGCGGCACGGCAGCTGCTCGTTCCCGCGGCGCTCGCGCTCGCGCTCGGCGCGGTTGCCAAGCCCTCGTGGGCTCTCCTCGCCGCTGCCGGAGCGGCCGGGCTCGTGCTCGCGGCTGTGCATCCGACCTACGCGCTCTTCCTCTGGCTTCCCTTCGCGGGCTTTCTCGTCGTACGGGCGCTCGCGGCCCGCCGGGAGGCGCTCCGGGTCGCAGCGGCGCTCGCAGCTCTCGCCGTGCCCGGGGCCCTCTTCCTCGCCTGGCTGGCGCCGCTCGTGCGGGACACCGTGTCGCACGACCCCTCCGGCGCCGAGGTACGGCGCGCGATCGGCCACTACGCAGGTCAGCTCGACATCCGCTCGGAGACGAGCTACGCGCTGGCGCCCGAGGTATTCAGTCGCAGCGGAGCGGTCGCGATCGCGGCCCTCCTGCTTGTCCCGTTCGCCGCCTTCGCCTGGCGCCGGCGCTGGGCGGCCTACGTGCTCGGGGGATCGCTTGCGATCTTCCTCGTCACGCTCGTGCCGTGGCTCTTCACCCCGTTTGCCGATCTCGTCTCGATCTCGCAGGCGCGCCGTGCGGCCGGCTTCCTGCCGTTCGCCTTCGCCGTCGCCGGCGGGCTGATGGTGCTCGCCGGGCGCGTGCGCGGCCTCGTGCTGCCGCTCGCCCTCGCGGCGGGCATCGTCTTCCAGCTCGCCTGGCCGGGCGACTTCGACTACAGGCTCGACCAGAGCGGGCCCGCCGTCGTGACCTGGATCGCGGCCGCCGGCGCGCTCGCCGGGCTCGCGCTCGCCGCGCTCCGACGTCTGCGCCCGGCAGAGGAACGCGGAGCCGCCGCAGCGCTCGCGACCGCGCTGCTCGTCCTGCCGGTCGCGCTGCACGGGTTCGGCGCGTGGAGCCCCTCGGCGGCACGACCGGCGAGCCCGTTGACCGCCGGCCTCGTCGAGGCGCTCCGGGAGCGGGTCTCACCCGGCGCGGTCGTCTTCTCCGATCCGGAGACGAGCTACAGGATCGCCGCCTCGGTTCCGGTGTACGTCGCGAACGCGCCGCCGGGCCACGTGGCGGACACAGTGAAGAACCGTCCCTACGAGCGGCGTGCGGACGCCCTTGCGTTCTTCCGCAGCGGCGACCTCGCAATCCCGAGGCGCTACGGTGCCGGCTGGCTCGTGCTCGACCGCGCCCGCTTCGACGTGCGGCTACGCCCCGGGATCGAGCCCGTCTACGCCGACGAGCGCTTCGCGCTCTACCGTCTATAGGTGAAACGGCTTCGGCGGGCGCGGTACAGTGAGCGCGCGTGCCCGTCGACCGCCTCGTCTGTCTCGGCCTGAGCTACCGCACCGCGCCGGTGGAGCTCCGGCAGCAGCTCGGTGGGCTCGTCCCGTCTGCCGACCGCTGCCCTGCGGTGCAGGAGCTCGTGCCGCTCTCGACGTGCTACCGCGTCGAGCTGTACGCGCACATGGCGCCCAACGTCCCGAACGCGCGCGCGACGCTCGTCGAGATGCTCGCCGCCGCGCATGACGTCGATCGGGACGCCCTCGACGATCACCTCTACGTCTTCACGGGCGACGAGGCGGTACGCCACCTCTACGGCGTGGCGTGCGGGCTCGACTCGCTCGTGCTCGGAGAGACGGAGATCCTCGGGCAGGTCGGTGGCGCGCTCGAGGCCGCCGACGGCGCCGGTACCGCCGGTCCCGTGCTGCGGCTCCTCTTCGAGTCGGCGGTCCGCGCGGGGCGCCGCGCGCGCGCCGAGACCAGGATCGGGGCCAGTCCGGCGACGGCGAGCACCATGGGGCTTGCGCTCGCCCGCGAGACGCTCGGCGACCTGCGCGGGTGTCGCGTTCTCGTCGTCGGGCTCGGCCCGGTCGGGCTTCAGGCGCTCAAGGCTCTGCGCAGCCAGGGCGTCACGCAGATCGGCGTGGCAAACCGCAGCCGCCGCCTCGCCGACGAGGCGGCCGCCACGGCCGGCGGCCGGGCGTTCGGTCTCGACGAGCTCCGCGTGGCGTTGGCCTGGGCCGACGTCGTCGTGTCGGCGACCGGTGCGCCGGAAACGGTGATCGGGCGCGACGACGTCGCCGCCGCGCTCGCGGAGCGGCCGGAGCGGCCGCTCGTGCTCATCGACCTGGCCGTGCCGCGCGACGTCGATCCGGCCGCAGGGCGCGTGCCGGGCGCCCGCGTGTTCGACGTGGACGACCTGCGCGCGGGCCTCGACTCGGCGGCGGCTGCGCGGGCGAGAGAGGTCCCGCGGGTCGAGGCGGTGGTGGCCGGCGAGGCGGCCCGGTTCGCCCGCCGCCGCCGCGAGCTCGACGTCGAGCCGTCCGTCACCGATCTGCGCCGGCGCGCCGACGCAATCCGGGAACGCGAGCTCGAGCGCACGCTTCGCCATCTCGGCGACGTCGACCCCGAGACCGCGCGGCACCTCCGGCACCTCAGCGAGTCTCTCGTCAACAAGCTCCTCCACGAGCCGACCGCGCGTTTGCGCGAGAAGGCGGGCGAGGGTGAGGCGGACGAGCTCCTGCCCGCGTTCCGCGAGCTGTTCGGCCTCCCCCAGCGCGGGTCGTGACTCCCGCGGAGCCGCCGCTCCGCACGCTGCGCGTGGGCACTCGCACGTCCGGCCTCGCGCTGATGCAGACCGGCCTCGTCGTCGAGCTGATCCGCGCGGCGCGGCCGGGCCTCGAGGTCGAGGTCGTCCGCGTCGTCACGCGCGGAGACCGGACGCAGGCTGCGGGTGTGCCTCTGCCGGAGCTCGGGGCCAAGGGGCTCTTCACCGCGGAGCTCGAGCAGGGCCTCCGCGCCGGCAGCGTCGACCTCGCGGTGCACTCGCTGAAGGACCTCCCGACGGAGGAGCCGGCCGGCATCACGATCGGCGCCGTCTGCCTGCGCGAGGATCCGCGCGACGCACTCGTCACGCGCGACGGCGCCACGCTCGCGTCGCTGCGACGCGGGGCGCTCGTGGGTACGGGCAGCGTCCGCCGGACGGCCCAGCTGCTTGCGGCGCGGCCTGACCTTCGCGTCGTCCCGCTCCGCGGCAACGTCGACACCCGCGTGGGCAAGGTGCGCGACGGGGAGCTCGATGCCGCCGTGCTCGCCCTCGCCGGCCTGCTCCGGCTCGGCCTCGACGGCGACGTGGGCGAGGTGCTGCCGCCCGAGCTGATGCTTCCGGCGCCGGGCCAGGGCACACTCGCGGTGCAGTGCCGGCTCGACGACCCCGTGGCGCGCGACGTGCTCGCGGCGATCGACGACGTGGACGCTCGCGCCGCGATCACAGCCGAGCGCGTGTTCCTGGGCGAGGTGGGGGGCGGCTGCTCCGCGCCGGTCGGCGCGCTCGCCGAGTCCGTGGGGCCCGGCATCGTCTCGCTGCGGATCCTCGTCGCGTCTCCGGACGGCCGGAACGTCGTGCGCGAGGAGGGCCAGGGTGACCCTGTCGAGATCGGCCGCGTCCTTGCCGGACGGGCTCTCGCCGCCGGCGCCGGCCGCTTGCTCGCCGCGGCGAGGCGCGACCCGCCGGTGCCCGGTGCGCTGAGCGGCGTGCGCATCGCCGTCACGCGGCCCCGCGAGCAGGGGGAGGAGCTCGCGGCGGCGCTCGCGGCGCTCGGCGCCGAGCCGGTGTTCGTGCCCGCGATCCGGATCGAGCCTGCGCCGGACACCGGGCCGCTCGACGCGGCGCTCGCGACTCACGACTCCTACGACTGGGTCGTCTTCACCAGCGCGAACGGCGTCGCCGCCGTCCGCGGCCGCCTCGAGGCGCTCGGGCTGTCCCTCGGCTCGCCGGCGACGGCCCGGGTTGCGGCGGTCGGTCCGGCGACGGCGGCCGCGGTGCGCGAGCTCGGCGTCGAGCCGGCGTTCGTTCCCGCAGTGCACAGAGCAGAGGAGATCCCGGCGGGGCTCGGCGCTGTCGCCGGCACGCGGATCCTCCTGCCTCAGGCCGAGGCCCCCGCCGTGGACCTCGCCTCGCTGCTCCGAGCCCGCGGAGCGACGGTGGATGCCGTCGTGGCGTACCGGACCGTGGCCGTCGCGCTCGCCCCGGATGACCGCGCCGCCCTGGCGCGGGGGATCGACGTCCTGCTCCTCGCGAGCGGCTCGGCCGCGCGGGCGATCGCCGCCGCCGCCAGCGCACACGAGGACGTTCGGCTCGCCGTCGACCGTGCGCTCGTGGTGTGCATCGGGCCGAGAACGGCCGACGCCGCGAGGCAGGTAGAGTTTTCCGTCGGCTTCGTGGTCGAGGAGCACACCACCGAGGGCCTCATCCGTGCCCTTCTTGCCAGGCTGCCGGGGAGATGACGACGAGCGACACACGCGACACCGGCACGATCCTCCCGGTCGCAGCTCCCGGGTCCGTGCGCCTGCGCCGCCTGCGGCGAACGCCTGCACTCCGCGAGCTCGTGCGTGAGACGCAGCTCGCTCCCGACGATCTCGTGCTCCCGCTGTTCCTCACGGACGGGCATGCCCGCCGCGAGCCGGTGGCCTCGATGCCCGGAGTCGAGCGGCTCACCGCGGATCTCGTGGCCGCGGAGGCGCTGGCCGCCTTCGAGCTCGGCCTGCGCGCCGTCCTGCTCTTCGGCGTGCCGGAGGAGAAGGACGCGCTCGGGCTCGGGAGCTTCGCGGCCGGCGGCGCCGTTCAGCGCGCCGTGCAGGTGCTGAAGCGGGAGGTGCCCGAGCTCGTCGTCGTCACCGACGTGTGCCTGTGCGAGTACACCGATCACGGGCACTGCGGCCTGCTCGACGAGCGCGGCACGCTCCTGAACGACGAGACGCTCGAGACGCTCGCCCGGATCGCCGTGTCGCATGCGGAGGCGGGTGCCGACGTCGTCGCGCCGAGCGGGATGATCGACGGCATGGTCGGTGCGATCCGCGGCGCGCTCGACGGGGCGGGGCACCCGGACGTCGCCGTTCTCTCCTACGCGGTGAAGTACGCATCCGCGTTCTACGGCCCGTTTCGCGACGCCGCCGGCGGTGCGCCGGCGTTCGGCGACCGGCGGTCGCATCAGCTGGACCCCGCCAACCTGCGGGAGGCTCTGCGCGAGGCCTCGCTCGACGTCGCCGAGGGGGCCGATGCGCTCATGGTCAAGCCGGCCCTCGCCTACCTCGACGTCGTCCGCGCCGTGCGCGAGCGCTTTCCCGAGCTGCCGCTCGCCGCCTACAACGTCAGCGGCGAGTACGCGATGGTGAAGGCGGCCTCCGCGAACGGGTGGCTCGACGAGCGCGCGGTCGTGCTCGAGGCGCTGACCGGGATCCGGCGGGCGGGCGCCGACTTCATCGTCACCTACCACGCACGGGAGGCGGCACGGTGGCTGCGGGAGGACAGCCGGTGAGCGACGCCGCCGCGGCACGCCGCACGCCGCGCATCGACGAGCGTGGAGCGGACGCAACGCCCGACGAGGTCGACGTCTCCGAGAAGGGCCGTGGCGCCGACGGCGAGACGATCGCCGCCGACCGGCGCCTGTTCATGCAGCTCCTCGCCTTCGGTGGCGCGCCCGACACGGCGCCGCTCGCCGGCGCGCTCGAGCAAGCGGGGATGCCGGGTGTCCTCTACGAGGACGTCAACGACCCGTACGGCGTCGCGCTGCTCACCTTCGGCGAGAGCCCTGACGCGTTCATCTCCGAGCTCCGCCCGTTCCTCCGGCAGCCGCCGTTCTCGGAGCTCGAGCCGAAGCCGGAGTACACGATGCTCGGGCGCACGTACGCGATCGGGTACGAGCCGGACCTCGTCGAGGCGCTCATCGAGCGTCCCCGCCGGCGGGTCTGCGACCCGGCGTTGCCGTGGGCGATCTGGTACCCGCTGCGGCGCTCGGGCTCGTTCGAGCGTCTCTCGCGCGACGAGCAGGACGTCGTGCTCATGGAGCACGGGGGCATCGGGCGGGCTTTCGGCCGGGCGGGCCTCGGCTACGACGTCAGGCTCGCCTGCCACGGGCTCGACCGCAACGACAACGACTTCGTGATCGGCCTGATCGGGCCCGAGCTGCACCCGCTGTCGGTGATCGTCCAGCGCATGCGCAAGACGAAGCAGACCTCGCTCCACCTGGAGCGGCTCGGCCCCTTCTTCGTCGGGAAGGCCGCATGGCAAAGCCCCGGACGCTGACCGTCGCGCGGCCCGCAGGCGAGGCCGAGCCGACCTCGGTCTTCCTGCGCGCCTGCCGGGGGCTCCCCACCGAGCGAACGCCGGTCTGGCTGATGCGCCAGGCGGGCCGCTACATGCCGGCGTACCGGGCGCTGCGCGAGCGCCACGGAATGCTCGAGCTCATCCACACACCCGAGCTGGCGGCTGAGGTCACCTTGCAGCCGATCGAGGCGTTCGGCTTCGACGCGGCGATCATCTTCTCGGACATCCTGCCGCCCCTCGTCGGCATGGGGCTCGAGCTCGACTTCGTCCGCGGCGAGGGGCCGCGCATCGGCAACCCGATCGAGCGGCCATACGACGTCGATCTCCTCGGGACTCCGCCCGCCGGGGACACGATGCAGGGCACGCTCGAGGCGATCCGCATCGTCGCCCGCGAGCTCGCGCCGCGCGACGTGCCCGTGATCGGATTCGCCGGCGCCCCGTTCACGCTCGCGAGCTACGCGCTCGAGGGCGGCGCCACGAAGGACTTCGCGCGGACGAAGGCGTTCATGCTCTCCGAGCCGGCGGCCTGGCGGCGGCTGCTGACGAAGCTCGTCACCGTGCAGGCCGACTATCTCGCCGCGCAGGTGGAGGCAGGAGCGGGCGCGCTCCAGGTCTTCGACTCGTGGGCCGGGCGTGCGCTGTCCCGCTCCGACTACGTCCGCTACGTGCAGCCCTACAACACGCGGCTCTTCGAGGCCGTCCGCCGGACGGGGGTTCCGGTGGTCAACTTCAGCCTCGGCGTCGGCGCGTACCTCGAGGAGGCCGTGGCGTGCGGCGGCGATGTGATCGGGGTCGACTGGCAGCTTCCGCTCGCGACGGCCTGGGCTCGCATCGGCCACGACCGGCCGGTCCAGGGGAACCTCGACCCGGCCGCGCTCCTCGGCCCGTGGCGCGAGCTGCGGCCGCGTGCCGACGAGGTGCTCGACGGGGCCGCCGGAAGGCCGGGACACATCTTCAACGTCGGCCACGGCGTGCTGCCCTCCACGCCGGTCGAAAGCGTGCGCAGGCTCGTGGAGCACGTGCGCGAGCGCACGTCGGACCCGCCGAGGGCGGCGTGACCGCGGTCTCTGCCAAGCGCCGCGAGACCCTGAGCCGGGTCGAGCTCCCGGTCGGCGTGCTCGTCATGGCCTACGGCGGGCCGTCCTCGCTCGACGAGCTCCCCGGCTACCTCGCGGACATCCGGGCGGGCCGGCCGACGAGTCGCGAGCTGCTCGCCGAGATCACGCACAACTACCGCGCGATCGGCGGGCGCTCTCCGCTGCCGGAGATCACCCGCCGCCAGGTCGAGGCCGTGCGGGCACAGCTCGATCCGGCCCGCTTCCGCTGCTACCTCGGCATGCGCCACTGGGCGCCGTGGATCGAGGAGGTCGTGGGGGAGATGATCGAGGATGGAATCACGCACGCCGTCAGCCTCGTGCTCGCGCCTCACTACAGCGCGCTCTCGATCGCGAAGTACGCGGACAAGGTCGCGGCGGGACTGGAGCTCTATCGCGGCGAGATCGAGTTCGAGCACGTCACGAGCTACCACGACCGGCCCGGCCTCGTCGAGGCGCTCGCCGCGCGCGTGAGCGAGGGCCTGGCTCGCTGGCCGGAGGTCGAGCGCGACCGCGTGCACGTCGTGTTCAGCGCCCACAGCCTGCCGGCGCGCGTGCTCGAGACCGGCGACCCGTACGACGCGCAGCTCCGCGAGACCGCCCGGCTCGTCGCCAAGCGCGCCGGTCTCGGCCCCGATCGGTGGTCCTGGAGCTTCCAGTCCGCCGGGCGCACCCCGGAGCCGTGGCTCGGGCCGCAGCTCGAGGAGCACCTCGTCGCGCTCGCCGCGGGCGGGGTGACGGACGTGGTCAGCGTTCCCGTCGGCTTCGTCTCCGACCACGTGGAGATCCTCTACGACATCGACGTGAAGGCCCGCGAGGTTGCCGAGCAGGCGGGCATCCGGCTCGAGCGGCCGCCCGCGCTGAACGACGACCCGCTCTTCGTCGCGACCCTCGTCGAGCTGATCCGGGAGCGCGCGGCACCGTGGCTCCCCTCGACGGCATGAGCCGGGCGGTCGTCGTCGGTGGCGGGATCGCCGGGCTCGCCGCGGCCCTGCGGCTCGAGCGGCTCCTCCCGGGCACGGAGATCGTGCTCGTCGAGGCCGGGCCGCGCCTCGGCGGCAAGATCCACACCGAGCAGGTGAGCGGGTTCGTCGTCGAGGGCGGACCGGACAGCTTCCTGACGATCAAGCCGCGCGGCGTCGGGCTGTGCGAGGAGCTCGGCCTTGCCGGCCGGCTCGTCCCACGCGACCCCCGCGACAGCCGCACCTACGTCCGGCTCGGCGAGGAGCTCCACCCGCTGCCGGCGGGCCTCACGGGGATGATCCCGACGCGGCTGGACACGCTCGCGTCGACCGGGATCCTGTCGGCGGACGGGCTCGCACGGCTCGCGCTCGAGCCGGAGCTGCCGCCCGCGCCGGAGAATGGCGACGAGTCGATCGCCGCGTTCGTCACCCGCCGCATGGGGCGGGAGGCGTACGAGCGCCTCGTCGAGCCGCTGATGAGCGGCATCTACGCCGGCGACGGGGAGCAGCTCAGCCTGGCGGCCACCTTCCCGCAGCTCCGGCGGCTCGAGCTGGAGCACGGGAGCGTCATGCGCGGCCTGCTCGCTCGGAGCGCCCCGACCGGTAGCCCCGGCCCGCCGTTTCTCTCCCTGCAGGGCGGGATGGGGGAGCTCGTCGCCGCCGTCGTCGGGCGCTTGGCCGGGACCCGCGCGGTCACCGGTCGCAGCGTCGCCTCCGTCGGCCTCGCGCCGGGCGGCCGAGGGTACGAGCTGCGGCTCGACGGCGGGGAGACGCTCACGGCCGCAGCGGTCGTGCTCGCGACCCCGGCGTACGCGACCGCGGCGCTCGTCGAGTCGCTCGACGCCGAGCTCGCGGAGGCGCATGCAGGAATCCCGCACGCCTCGTCCGCCCTCGTCACGCTCGCCTATCCGTCGTCGGACGTCCCGCGCCCGCTCGACGGCTACGGGTACGTGGTGCCGCGGGTGGAGGGCTCGGATGTGCTCGCGTGCACCTGGACGTCCAGCAAGTGGGAGGGCCGGGCGCCGGCCGGACACGCGCTCGTCCGGGTGTACGCCGGCCGTTTCGGCGGCCGCGAGGTCACCGCAGACTCGGACGGGGAGCTCGTGGCGCGTGCCCGGCGTGAGGTCGCCGAGACTCTGGGCGTCCGGGCCGAGCCGCTCTTCGCGCGCGTCCAGCGCTGGCAGCGCGGCTCGCCGCAGTACGTCCTCGGGCACCTCGACCGGCTGGCGGTCGTGGAGCGCCGGCTGGCCGAGCACCCGGGGCTGGCCGTCGCGGGCGCCGCCTACCGGGGGGTCGGCATTCCGGATTGCATCGCCTCGGGTGAGGAGGCCGCGCAGAGCGTCGCCGATGCGTTGACCGGCCGGACGAATGGCTGAGCGCCCGACGGCCGTGTCGGAGCGTCTCTACCGGGAGGCGTGCGGGCTCATGCCGGGAGGCGTCAGCTCCCCCGTGCGGGCGTTTCACGCGGTCGGGGGCGTGCCGCCCTTCGTCGAGCGCGGGGAGGGGGCCTATCTCGTCGACGTGGACGGAAACCGGTACGTGGACTACGTGCTGTCGTGGGGGCCGCTCGTCCTCGGGCACGCGCATCCGCGCGTCGTCGCCGCGCTCCACGAGGCCGTGTCTCGGGGCACGAGCTACGGCGCGCCGAGCCCGGCCGAGCTCGACCTCGCGCGGCTCGTCCGCGAGGCGATGCCGAGCCTCGAGCTGCTGCGCTTCGTCAACTCGGGGACGGAGGCGACGATGAGCGCGATCCGCCTCGCCCGCGCGTTCACCGGCCGGACGAGGATCGTGAAGTTCGCCGGCAACTACCACGGGCACGCCGACGCGCTCCTCGTCAAGGCCGGCTCCGGGGTCGCGACCCTGGCGCTGCCCGACTCGCCCGGCGTCACCCCGGCAGCCGTCGGCGACACGCTGACCGCGCCGTACAACGATCTCGCCGCGATCCACGCCCTGTTCGAGCGCTTCCCCGGCGAGATCGCCGCGGTCATCGCCGAGCCGGTCGCCGGCAACATGGGCCTCGTGCTGCCCGTGCCGGGTTTTCTCGAGGGGCTGCGCGCGCTCACCGAGGCGGACGGCGCCCTGCTCGTGCTCGACGAGGTGATGACGGGGTTCCGTGTCCATCCCGGCGGCGCCCAGGCCCTCTACGGCGTCACGCCCGACCTGACGACGCTCGGCAAGGTGATCGGCGGCGGGCTGCCGGTGGGGGCCTACGGCGGGCGGCGCGAGGTCATGGAGCTCGTCGCCCCGTCCGGGCCGGTCTACCAGGCGGGCACGCTCTCCGGGAACCCGCTCGCCATGAGCGCCGGCGCCGAGACGCTGCGCGTGCTGCACGAGCCGGGCGTGTGGGCGGGGATCGAGCGCGCGGCGGAGGCGCTCGTCGCCGGGCTCGAGGAGCGGGCGCGGGCCGCGGGCGTCGCGGTGCAGTGCGCCAGGGCCGGGACGATGTTCGGTCTCTTCTTCGCGGAGGCGCCCGTTACGACGTGGGAGGAGGCGCGGCTCGCCGACACCGCGCGCTTCGCCGCGTTCCACCGCGCGCTGCTCGACGGCGGTGTGTACCTCGCCCCGTCGCAGTTCGAAGCGGGCTTCCTCTCCTCTGCGCACGGCGACGAGGAGATCGCCGCCACGCTGCGGGCCGCGGAGGCGTCCTTCGCGTCGGTCCGCTGAGCGGGTCGCCCGCTAGTTCACGCAGAGAGCGGCCAGCGAGAGACCGGCGAGCGGCACGAACGTGACGCAGCCGACGCGCTCCGAGACGAAGACGCGCGTGTTCAGCACGATGTACGGCGCGCCGGGAGCGAGGTCGCGGCTGAGATCGGCGTCGAGCTTCGCGTACGCGGCGTAGCGCGCGTCGCCGTCGAGGGCGGCAGCCGCGGCGAGCCTCTCGTTGATCCCGGCGTTGCTCAGGTACGTGACGTTCGCGTTGTTGGCGGGCCCGATCCGGCGGCCGTCGAAGAGGACGTTGAGGAAGGCATACGGGTCGGCGTAGTCCACCGACCACCCGGCGATGCCAAGATCCCACTCCTCGCCGCGGGTGCCGAGCCGCTGGACGAGGACGCCGGGGTCGAGCAGGCGGATCTCGGCGTCGATTCCGATCTTCGCGAGGTTGTACTGCACGACCTGGGCCGCGAGCGGGCTCGAGCCGCGATTCCCCGCGAGCAGGATCGCCGTCCTGACTCCATGACTCCCCGCGAGCGCTTGTGCCCGCTTGACGTCGGCGCCCTTGAGCGGATACGCGTCGACGTCACGGAAGCCGGGCATGCCGAAGGGGAGCCACTGGTCCGTGCGGCGGCCGCCGAGGAAGCCGTACTGGCGTACGAGCTCCGGCCGGTCGATCGCGAAGTTGACCGCCCTGCGCAGGCGCGCGTTCCCGAACAGCGGCCGCTCGGTGTTCATGGCGAGGTCGATCAGGGTCAGGCCGGGCTTGACGAAGTAGCGCTTGCCGAGCCCGTGTGTCCCGAAGAGATCGGTGTGGGCCGTCGGGGGCAGCGGCCCGAGGTCGGCCTCGCCCTTCTGCACCTGGAGGAGGCTCGTGGCCGAGGGCACGCCGAGCGTGAAGGCGATCTCATCGAGGGAGACCTTGCGCGGGCCGCGGTAGTACGGGTTGCGCTTCAGGAGCGCGGAGCGCCTCGGCGTCCATTCGGCGAGGAAGAACGGGCCGGCCGAGGGAAGCGGCGCGCCGACGCCGCCCGGCGTCGCCGGCAGGTCGGGCGGAACGGCGCAGAAGTACGGCATCGCGAGGCGCGCGAGGAAGTCCGGCGCCGGCTTCGTCAGCCGGATCGTCAGCGTCGAGCCGCGGGCGGCGACGCCCGTGAGCGACGTCGCCGTGCCGGCGAGCATCGCCTTCGAGCCGGCGACGTCCTGCGCGTACACGGACGCGGGCGACGACAGCTTCGGGTCGAGGGCACGCTCCAGGGCGCGTACGAACGCGGCGGGCGTGACTTTCGCACCGGTCGAGAAGCGGTAGTCGCCGCGCAGCGTGAACGTGTACGTCTTGCCGTCCCGCGAGACGAGCGGCAGCGCGGCCGCCACCTCGGGAACGAGCTGCGGCGTCTTCTGCTCGATCCAGTCGGGGTACGTCACGAGCTGCGCGCAGGCCGCCTGTAGCGCCTGCCAGGACGAGCCTGTGTGCGCGAGCGCGGGATCGACGTAGTCGAAGTCGCTCGCGAGGTTGACGCGCAGCGTGCCGCCCGCGCTCGTCGAGGCGCTCGCCAGGGCTGCGACCGCGAGGAGCGCGATCCCGCCCGCGAGCATCGCCGTCGTGAGAGCCGCCCGCATTCCGGAGGGATCGTAGCCGCACTCCTGCAGACCCAGAGCCGGAGCCGGAAGTACCATCGCCGACATGAAGGTGCTGCTCGTGACGCTCTACTTCCCGCCGGCCGGCGGCGGCGGCGTGCAGCGGCCGCTCAAGCTCGCCCAGTACCTGCCCGCGCTCGGGATCGAGACGCACGTGCTCGCGCCCGACGACCCAAAGTGGATCCACGAGGACGCCGACCTGCGCGTGCCGACGCAGGCGTGGGTGCACCGCGCCCGCTACTTCGGCCCCAAGGGGCGCAAGCCAGCCGAGGAGCTGCACGGGAAGGAGGGGCTCGAGCGCGCCGTCGTCCACGCGCGGCTCGCCGGCCGGCGGCTGCTCGTTCCCGACGAGAACGTGACCTGGAACCTGACGGCGATCCCGGCGGCGATCAGGATCGTGCGGCGGCACGGCATCGACGCGGTGCTGACGACCTCGCCGCCGAACTCCATCCATCTCGTCGGCGCCGCGGTCAGGCGCGCGACGGGTGCGCGCTGGCTCGCCGACCTGCGCGACTCGCTCGTCGCGCACCCGCACCGCCGCGCGGAGAGCGCCGCCGTGCGTGCGAAGGAGAAGGTGGACGAGGGTGTGGCCCGGCTCGTCGCCCGCTCCGCCGACGCGATCTCGTGCGTCTCCGAGGCGATCGCGGAGGAGACGAGGCGGTTCGAGCCGCACGGGCGCGTGGTCACGATCCCGAACGGCTGCGACTTCGACGACTTCGCCGGGCTCGACTACCGCCCGGGCGAGCGCTTCCGGATCACGCACACCGGCAGCTTCTTCGGCAAGCGCGACCCGCGCCCCTTCCTCCAGGCGCTCCACGACTCGGGGCTCGACGCCGTCGCGCGCTTCCTGGGGGACTTCCGCTCCGCCGACCGCGAGTGGGCCGAGCAGCTCGGGCTCGGCGACCGGCTGGAGCTGATCCCCTACGCGCCCCGGGCCGAGTCGCTCCAGCTCCAGCGCGACTCCGACGCGCTCCTGCTGCTGATCCCGGAGGCCGGCGGTCGCGGGAAGGGTGTTCTCTCCGGGAAGGTGTTCGAGTACCTCGCCTCGGGCCGGCCGATTCTCGCCGCCGTGCCGCCCGACGGAGCCGCGGCCGAGCTGATCCGGGAGACGGGCGCCGGCGTCGTCGCGGCGCCCGACGACGTCGAGGGTCTGAAGGCGGCGCTCGTCGAGCTCGAGCGCCGCTTCCGCACTGGTGGGCTGCCCGACGTCGAGCTGCCCGAGGAGGCGCGCGAGCGGCTCTCGCGCCGCGCCCGGGCCGAGGAGACGGCGGAGCTGCTCCGCTCGTTGCTGTGACCCGCCCCGGCCGCATCGCCGACGTGCTCCTCCTTGCGACCGTCTTCACGGTCACGTTCGCGAAGCTCCAGTGGGAGGTCGCGGGCACGCTCTCGCTCTCGGACGTGCTGACGGCGCTCTTCCTCGTCGCCTTCGCGGGCGGACGGATCGCCCGCCGGGACGGACGCTTCGCCCGCGGGGCGCTCGTCGCGCTCGGCTTCTTCTGCCTCTTCCTGCTCGTCTACCTCGCCGGCTTCTTCGCGCTCGACACCGGGCAGGCGCTCGCGCAGTGGGCAAAGGGGATGGTCAAGTTCCTGCTCCACTTCCTCTTCCTCGTCGCGGCGGTGGCGACGCTCGCGCGCCGCTCGGAGCGCTTCTACTGGACGGCGCTCGGGGCGTTCATGGGCGGGCTCGCCTTCAACGCGCTCTACGGCGTCGCGCAGCTCGGCCTCGCGGAGACGACCGGCGCCAACCTCGACAAGTCGGTGCTCTCGCCGCTCACCGGCGGCGCCAGCTCGATCAACGTCTACGGGGCGGTCGAGGGGGCGAGCGTGTACCGGCCGAACGCGCTCACCGGCGACCCGAACCATCTCGGCATCGAGCTCGTGATCCCGCTGCTCGTACTGACGCCGATCTACCTGCGCCTCGAGCGGGGACACCGGCTGCGGCTGCCGCTTGCGGGGCTGCTCGGCTTCCTGCTGCTCGTCGAGCTGGCGACGCTCTCGCGCAGCGGCCTGCTCGGCCTCGGCGCCGGGTTCCTCGTGCTCGCGCTGCCCTACCGGCGGAAGCTCGGCACGGGACGCTTCCTCGCCCCGCTCGCGGGCGTGGCGGCTGCGGTCGGGGTCGTCGTCCTCACCCGGCTCGACTTCTTCGAGCGCGTGCTGCGCTCGCGCGTGGACACGGGCGGCAAGGGCACGTCGACCCATTTCGCCGTCTACGACTTCATCCCCGACGTGCTCTCGAGCCAACCGCTCTTCGGTCTCGGCCTGAACAACTTCTCGGTCTACTACGAGTTCGTGACCGGCCGGACGAACTTCGGCCCGCACTCGTTCTACGTCGCCCTGGTCGTCGAGACCGGACTCGTCGGGACGGCGCTCTTCGCCGGCTTCGTCTGGTACCTCTTCCGCCGGCTCGGCGCGACGCGCAGGATCGGCCGCGCGCTGCAGGCGGCGCGCGATCCGGCGGCGGCGCGCGTGCGCCCGCTCGCCTGGGGCCTGACCGCCGCCCTCGTCGGCACGATCGCCGCGAACGCGTTCTACCTGACGATGAGCTTCTACTACTTCTACGTCTTCGCGATGCTCGCGCTCGCGGCGCCGATCGTCTTCGGAAGGCGGCTGAGCTCCGGGTGAAGGTCGCCGTCCTCACAACGTCGTATCCGCGGCACGAGCGGGACGTCGCCGGCCTCTTCGTCCGTGACGCGGTCGAGCACCTGCGCGCGGCAGGCGTGGAGGTTGAGGTCGTCTCGCCCGCGTCGTTCCGGCACTTCGGGATCGCCTACGGGCACGGGATCGTGGGCAACCTGAGGCGGCGGCCGTGGCTCGCTCTCGCACTGCCGCTCTTCCTTCTGTCGTTCGCACGGGCCGCCCGCCGTGCCACACGGGACGCCGACCTCGTGCACGCGCACTGGCTCCCGTCGGGCTTCGTCGCGTTGCTGACGGGGAAGCCGTACGTCGTCCAGCTCTGGGGAACCGACGTCGAGCTGGCGCGGCGGGCGCGGTGGCTCGCCCGGCCGATCATGCGCCGCGCGCGACTTGCGATCGTGGCGTCGCGCTTCCTCGCGGACGCCGCCCGCGAACTCGGGGCCCGCGATGTGCGCGTGATCCCGAGCGGCGTGGACATCCCGGACGAGGTCGGTGAGCCCGAGGAGCCCCCGCACATCCTGTTCGTCGGCCGCCTCTCGCCGGAGAAGGGCATCCTCGAGTTTCTCGAGGCGACGCAGAGCCTGCCGCGCGTAATCGTCGGCGACGGCCCTCTGCGCGACCGCGTCCCGGAGGCAGTGGGCTTCGTTCCGCACGACGAGCTCGGGCCGTACTACGCGCGGGCGGCGGTCGTGTGCGTGCCGTCACGCCGCGAGGGATACGGCGTCGTGGCCCGCGAGGCGATGGCATACGGGCGGCCGGTGGTCGCGACAGCCGTCGGCGGCCTCGCCGACGCGGTCGACCACGAGGTCACGGGGCTCGTCGTGCCGTCGTGCGATGTCGAAGCGTTGCGCGAGTCGTCCGAACGCCTGCTCGGCGACCCGGAGCTCAGAAAGCGGCTCGGGGCGGCGGCACGCGCCTCGGTGTTGACGTTGCTGTCGCCGACGGCGACGACGAGCCTGCTCGTTGCCGCCTACGAGTCGGCAGCCCGTGGCGTGTCCGATGCAGGGCCAGTGGATATCCTTCGTTCCCGGTGACGCGCGCTCCGTCAGCCTCGCAGCCCGCGCTCTCCGTTGCTCAGCCGGCCGAGATCCCGACGGGTCCGAGCGAACAGGCGACCTTGCTCGCCCAGGTCGGGACGATCGTGCTGAACTCTGGCACGTACTTCGTGGCGGATGCGGCCGCGCGTGGCTTGAACTTGCTCCTTGTGCTCGCGTACACGCAGGTGCTGAAGCCGGCCGATTACGCGATCCTCGCCGTCGCGACGAGCGTCACTCTGCTGCTCGTCCCCGTGCTCGGCCTCTCGATCTCAGCCGCACTCTCGCGCCTCTACTTCGAGGCGACCACCGAGGCCGAGCGCAGGAAGCTGTATGCGACGGCGCTCGCATTCCTGCTCGTCGTCCCGACTCTCGCCTTCCTGGCGATCGAGGTCGTGGGTCGGCTCGGCTGGCTCGACGTCTTCGGCGCCGTTCCCTACGACCCCTACCTGCGCCTCGCCGTCCTGGCCGCGTACGTCTCCCTCTTCCTCGATCTTCCGGTGGCGATCTACATCGCGCGCCGGCAGGCGCACCGGGTGGCGGGCCTCACGCTCGTGAACGCCGGACTCCTCGGCGGCTTCAGCCTCCTCCTCGTCGTTGGGTTCGACCAGGGAGTGCGCGGCGTTCTCCTCGCGGCGGTGCTCGCCGGTGGGGTGATGGCGGTCGTTGCGCTCGTTCTCACCGCCCGCGCCATCCGCGTCGTCACGCGCCCGTCGAAGGCGCTGCTTGCCTCGATGCTTCTCTTCAGTGTCCCGCTCGTCCCGCACGCGGCTGCGCAGTGGGTGCTCCAGGTCTCGGACCGGCTCGTCCTTTCCCACTACGTGTCGAGCGTTGAGCTCGGCCTGTATTACGTCGGATACTCCGTCGGCGCCATCGCGGCCTTCGTCGTCTTTGCCGCGAACAAGGCGATGAGCCCGATCATCACCGTGGAGCTGAAGCACCCGGGCCACGCATCCCGCGTTCCGCGCCTGGGAACGTACTGGTTCGCAGGGGTCGTGGTCGGGTGCCTTGCCGTGGCACTCTACGGCCCGGACGCGGTGAAGGTTTTCGCGCCGAACGAGTTCCTGGCCGCGGCGGAAATCGTCCCGATCATTGCGCTCGGGGGCGCCGCGTACGGCGTCTACACGATCATCTCGTCGTCGGTGTGGTTCTCGATGCGGACCGGGTGGGTCCCCGTGTTGACGGGACTCGCTGCCACTCTGAACGTCGGCCTGAATCTCCTGCTCATCCCGCGCTTTGGCATCAAGGCGGCGGCCTGGAACACGGTGGTCGGTTTCGCGGCGCTGGCGGCGCTCCAGGGGCTCCTGGCGGCAAGGCGTCACCCGATCGCGTGGGAGTACCGGCGCTGGATGGTCCTCACCGGGGTCGGTCTGGGCGCGTACTTCGCAGTGCAGGTGACCGTGCCGGGCCTCTCCGTCGTTCGATCGCTGCTAAGCGCCCTGTCGATCGTCGTCATCTTCCCGGTTGCTCTGACCGCGGCGGGATTCTGGAGCCCGGAGGAGAGGCGCTGGCTGCGGCGCCGGCTGCTCGGGTAGGTCGGCCGAGCTGTCACGGCGACCGGGCCTGCCTTCGCCGGTGCGCTGTTCCCACCGCCGCTTGTGGCGGTAGAGGGCGAGGTACCCGAGCGCGGTCTTTCCGAGCCTCAGCTTGCTCTTGCCGGCGCGCCGGCTCGTGTCCAGCACCATCGGCACCTCCGAGATCGTCATCTCGACGTACATCATCTTCATCAGCATCTCGACCATCGACTCGAAGCCGGCGCGCTCGATGACGCGCGGCCCGTAGCGCTCCTGGAGCTGCAGGATGCAGGTGCCGCGGTACAGCCGGTAGAAGGAGCTCACGGTCAGGATGCCGTGCACGCCGAGGAACTCCTTGACGAACGCGTTCGCGATGTGGCTCAGCATCACGCGGAGCGGAGCCGTGTGGACGAGCCTGCCTCCGTACATGTACGGGCTCGCAAGGACGGCGTCGTAGCCTTCGCCCGCGCGGTGCAGCATCCGGCGCAGCAGCTCGTGGCGTGACGTGTTGTCGCCCTCGAGGGTGAGAACGTAGTCGTTCGCGGCCAGCCGCGTGGAGAGGTGCTCGAACGCGGTGGCGAAGGCCCTCCCGGGGCCCAGGTTCCTCTCGTGCACGAGCACCGTCACCTCGAGCTCACCGGCAAGACTCCGCGCCAGGTTCCCGGTGCCATCGGCGCTGCCGTCGTCGACGAGCACATACGAGATGTCGAACGCGCCGCCGTGCTCTTCGGAGATCTCCCTGAACGCCTCGAAGAGACGCGGGAGGTTCGGGGCCTCGTCGAAGACGGGCGCAACGACGTGAAGGCGCGGCGGCATGCGTTGTCGGCGGCCTACGACGCCCTGCTTGTGCCGAGGCGGTCGAGCTCCCGCCGCCGCTCGATCTGCCAGCGGATCGTCTCGAGAAGACCGCGCTCGAGATCGACCTTCGGCTCGAAGTCAAGGAGTTCGCGGGCGCGGCTGATGTCGGGGACACGCCGCATCACGTCCTCGTAGTTCCCCAGAGACTCGTATGGGATGAACTCGAGCTTCGGCTCGGTATCGTCGCCCCGGACGAGTCGCCAGACGAGCTCAGCGAGTTCTCTGATGCTCGTCTCCCGCTCGTGTCCGAGATTGACGACGAGGTTGTCCGCCGCCGCGCCCTCGACGGCGGCAACGATTCCTGCGACGTGGTCGCTGACGTACGTGAACGACCGTGTCTGGCTGCCGTCGCCGTGGAGGGGGATCGGCTCGTCGTCGAGCGCCTTCTCGATGAACACCGCCTGCGGTCCTCCCCACCATGTCAGATTCTGATTCGGGCCGTATCCCCCGAAGAAGCGCAAGAGGACGACGTCGATCCCGAAACGCTCGTGGCACGACAGGAGGAGTTGCTCCTCGAACATCTTCGAGACCGCATAAGCCCACCGCTTCACTTGCGGGTTCCCGATCACCGAGTCCATGTCCTCCCTGAACGGCGTTGAGGCGTTCTTGCCGTAGACGTCGGACGTCGATGCGGCGACAATCTTGGCGCCCGTCTTCGCGGCCGCCTGCGCGATCGCCTCCGAGCCGAGCGCGTTGATCATCAACGTTTCGTAGGCGTCGCTGTAGCGAGGAATCTTGTACGCCGCAAGGTGGACGATCGCGTCGGCGCGGGCCGCCGCCTCTGCGACGACGGTCGCGTCGCGCACGTCTGCGCGATGGAAGCAGAAGCGCTCATCGCCGACGATCTCGGCTAGGTTCAGCATCGTTCCTTGCGACAGGTTGTCGAGGCCGTCAACGGAGTGACCGCGCCGCAACAGCTCGGCCGCGAGGTTCGACCCGATGAAGCCCGCGACGCCCGTGACGAGGATCCTCATGTCGCCCTCAACTCGGCCGGCTTCCGCATCGTCACGATCTCTCGGCCGGATTCGAGGACCGTGGCGCTGTGTCCGCCCACGAGTTGTGGAAGTTCTTCCGTCTCAGGATGTGGGAGAACCGCGAGCTGTCCCGTTGGTTGACGAGCATCTTCGCCGGTGTCGGGAACATCAACCAGGACCGTACCGAAGACGTGGCGTACTCGGAGTCGAGCTCGACGAGGATCTCGAGCAGGTCGCGCGGCTTCGAACATACGGGTGCGATGAACGGCGATCGGGCGACAACGGCGCGACACAAGCCGAGCAAGAGATTCGCCGCCGAGCTGGGGTACGACGGGCCTTGCTGGACGCCCCTAGGAAGAGTCCGGACCGTCGCCGAGACGTCCGTGTGCTCACGGGTTTCGTCGGAGCAGTCCCGTTCCGGCCAGTACGCAGACGACGAGGGTGGCGCTGACGAGCTCCAGCACGGCGAACTGGCCTGCCGACCCCGGCCCGAATCGCGCAAAGCGATGGCTGAACGACCCTGCGGCGAAGACCGCGAGCAGCACGAGGACATCGGCGCGCCCCAGCAGAAGCTGCCCCGATACCCGTGCCGTCCCAGGCTCGGCTTGGAGCGACGCGAGCACGAGCGCGACGCCCGTGACGGCGGGACCGATGGCGAGCGAGCTCAGCCTCGGCTCGGCGCCGGCGTTCCACTCGCTGCTGATCAGAAACGGCTGGGCGACCATCAAGCCGGCGATGCCGAGGACCCACCATGCCTCCGTGGGCACGAGCCGCCGAGCTCCGGCAGCGATCAGAAGGAGCAGGGCGGCGCAAAGGAGCGCGAGCGGCATCGCCAGCCCGATTCCGACCCTGCCGACGTGAACCGCCAAGGCGCCGGCGGACCCGGGAAGACCGCTGAGGTCGCCCCAGATCGTGAGGTCGGAGACCCCGCAGCAGTTCTTGAGCGCCTCGGCATCTCCGGGCGCCTTCTTCCCGGCCCAGTACGACAGGGCGAAGGCGGCCGTCGGCAGGGCGAGGGCGCCTGAGGCCGCGGCGAGTCGCCGGCCGCGCGCGACGTGCTCGCTCCACGGTCCGAACGCGAGCCAGGCCGCGACCCCCACCAGCACCGGCGGCACCGACAAGCCGCGGGCGACGGCGGCAAGCGCCAGCGCGCCGTACACCCAGCCGAGCCGGCGCCGGAAGAGTCCCCAGACCGCGAGGCACACCGACGCGATGAAGACCGTGTCATTGATCATCCCGGGCGCCAGCGCGAGGTAGCGGAAGACGTACGGGTTCAACAGGAGCGCCCCCATGGCCAGCGCGTAGACCGGGAGGCCAATCCTCAGGCCGCAGAGCAGCCTGTCCATGATCGCGACGATCGCGGCGAGGACGGCGAACGCAAGGATGTAGTACGTCGTGTGGAGCGGGATGTGCGTCGTCGTGCTGAGCGCGCCTACGAGGTAGTGGACGGGCCACATGGCGACGTGTCCTTCGATCTCCGGCCACGTGAAGTGCGGCGCCGCGCGCGCGATCTTCTCGTAGTCGTCGACGTCGGCGGCGAACTGGCCGCGGATCGGCTCCTGCCAGGACATCCACTGCGTCGTGGCGGAAACGAAGGCCGCGAGCGGGAGCAGGACGAGGAGTCGATCTCGGAGGCGCAGTGCCCTACCGGATTCCTGGACGAGCGACGTGGGCCATGTTGCCGAAGCCATGCCGCCGCGCAGTCTATTCCGGACCCCGTCGCCCCTCATGATGGCGAACATCAGGAGGGCGGGCGGCGGGCGACGAGCCACATATGCGAGGAGAGCTGGTGCTCGGCAAGGAAGCGCTGGAACGGCTCGCCGAGCTCATCCCAGCGCTCGACGAGGACGAGTTGGAGGAACGGGTCGAGCTCGACTCCGCCATCGAGTGCTTCCTTGCGGACGAGCTCGGCATCGAGCCGGCCGGGCGTGGTCGTCTCCAGAACGTCGAGCCCGCAGTCAGCGACGAGGCGAGCCAACGAGCTCGGGTTGAAGTAGTTGAGATGCTCGTTGTCGATGACACTCGAGCGCTCGAGCAGCGTCAGCACGTCGAAGCCCCTCCCGTTTGGGCAGGTGAGGACTAGCAGGCCGCCGGGGGTGAGGAGCGTCGCGCACGCCTCCACGAGGGTGCGCGGAGCGAAGACGTGCTCGATCACCTCGAAGCTCGTCACGACGTCGACCGACTCCGCCGGCAGGTTGATGTGCTCCACGGGCTCGGCGATGACGTCGAGGCCGCGTTGGCGGCAGGTCTGCGCGAGCTGGGGAGTCGGCTCGACGGCGATCACGCGGTCGAACAGCCCGAGATCACGCACCTCCTCGCAAAACGTCCCGAACCCGGCGCCGACGTCGATGAGCGTGCGCGTCTCGACGCCGAAGCGTCCGCACAGCTCGGCGACACGCTCGGCGCGCGGGCGGAAGATCCGCTCCCGGCGCACGCCCTCCGACGCCGGAAAGATCTTCTCGTTCCAGTAGGCGTAGTTCTGGGAGTTCGCGTGATAGTCGGCGAGCAGCTCGGGGGTCGGCCGCGGGCTCATGTACAGCGACTCGCAGACGACGCACCTGACGTAGGACAGCGTCCACTTCTCGAGCCCCGGCAGCCACTCCGTCGACCCGCATGCGGGGCACCCTACGCCGACGAATTCGTCGCGGCGCTCGAGCAGTCGCCGTAAATCTGCCGCAAGGCGGTCAGCCTGGCCCACCATGAGCGCGTCCGGGCGGATGTCCGTCTCGCGCAGCGTCCCGTCGTCCGGCACGGCCGCGTCGGTCAGCGCGCCGTGACCCGCACTGGGGACGTGGCGACCGGCCCGTAGCTCACCGGCTCGCCCCAGATCGTGTCCTTCACCCACTGTCCCTCTTCGACTCGCCAGACCCGTGGATCGCGGAAGCTGTCGCACACAAAATCGAACTCTTCCTCGCTCATGTCCACGTACTCGAGCCAGCGCTCGAGGTCCAGGCGCGGCTTGACGTGGTCGTACTTCCGCACCATCTCGAGTCCTTCCTCGCGCGACATACGGCCGGCGCGGATGTCCTTGCAGGCGTGGTCGGACCCGCGGCCGTAGCCGAACTTCACAAACTTCAGGTAGTCGTGGATGCCGTTCTCGTGCATGTCGTCGAGGTTCGAGAACCGCCGGTACGTTCTCTCGAACGGCTGCGCCGCTTCCTTCCAGCCGTAGAGATCGCGCGCAATCTCCCAGTTGCGATGCCCGTCCCAGGGTACGTAGTTCGAGAGGTAGATCCCGCGCAGCCCGACATCGTCGATCTCATCGTCGGATGGGTACTGGGCCCAGAGGAGATCCTTGCCGCTCAAGCCCTCCTTGAGCTCAGGACGGCCGAGGCGCTCGAGGCCCTCGTCGGTGAAGTCATCCCAGTCGTAGCCTCGGAGAGCGTGCTCGAGCCGGTGCTTGGCGGTGAACTCGACGAAGTCGGAGTGTGAATACATGCCACCCAGGTCCATGAACCCGTGCTCACCCCAGAGGATGAACGGCACCTTGTAGCGGACGGCGATCTGGATCGGGACGGTGAAGATGCCGCAGTGGGCGTGCCAGTTCATGTCGCCCTGGAGCTTGAAGCCGATCCGGTTCATCTTCGCGAGCGCGTCGACGCTTGGCCGGACGATGATGTGGTCAACGTCGAAGATCTCTCGCATCCGGTTGAGGTTGAACTCGCCCTCGGGCACGTAGTTGTTTCCGTGATACGTCACCAGAAGCGGCTTGAGCCCCAACTCGTTGACGGCCACGTGCGTCTGGAAGTAGCTGTCCTTCCCGCCGCTGACGCCGATGATGACGTCGTAGTTCCCGATCCCGCGGACGCCGTCGAAGAGCTCGACCAGCATCGGAAGGCGAGCATCCCAGTCGATGGACGCTGCCTGGTCGGCGACGCGGCAACCGGAGCAGACGCCGTTCTCGTCGAACGTCAGAGGCGTCGCGGCAATGGCCGGGTAGACACAACGTGTGCAGTAGCGCATCGGCTCTCCTGTCAGAGGCGAACGGGCACCCCGGCGTGCGCGAGCGCTTGCTTCCCGGCCCTGTCGGACATCTCCTTGAAGTGCCAGATGTTAGCCGCTGCGACCGCCGAGGCGCCTGCTCGGATCCCCGCAGCGTAGTGCTCGAAGCTGCCGACTCCACCGCAGGCGATGATGGGGATCGAGGTTGCCTCCGCAACGGCCGAGATCAGCTCGACGTCGTAGCCGCGGCCCGTCCCGTCGCGGTCGATGCTCTGGAGGAAGATCTCACCGGCGCCGCGCGCCTCGACCGTTCGAGCCCAGTGGGCGGGATCGAGGCCCGTGGAAGCCCGCCCTCCGTCGACGTACACCTCGGTGCGCCCGTCCGCCTGGCGGAGCACATCGATTGCGACTACGACAGCCTGGCTCCCAAAGCTGCGCGCGCCCTCGGTGATGAGGCCCGGATCGCGGACCGCCGCGGTGTTGATCGTGATCTTGTCGGCGCCGCGGCGGAACCGCTCGCGCATGTCGTCCACGCTCCGGATGCGCCCTCCCCAGGTCAGTGGCATGAAGCACGTCTTGCTCACAGCGTCGATGATTGCGGAGGGGTCGTCGAGGTCGCGGATCTTGTGGTCGGCGCGGCGCAGGTCGTACGTGTCGTTGCGCGTGATGTCGAGGTAGATCAACTCGTCGACGTTCCACTCGTTGAACCGCTGAACCTCGTGGATCGGGTTCCCGATGATCTGATGGATGCGGAACAGCTCGCTTCGAACGAGCAGCCCGTTCTGGAGCAGGAGAACGGGAATCAGCCGGTGCTTGAGCAAATCCTCAGGAAGTTCCGTAGGACGGCAAGCCCGGCGCTCTGGCTCTTCTCGGGGTGGAACTGCGTGCCGAAGACCCTCTCAGACTCGACGCTCGCGACGAACTCCTCCCCGTGTCGGCAGATGCCGCTGACCACGTCCGGATCGTCGGGCCGAACGACGTAGCTGTGAACGAAGTAGAAGTCCCGCGCGTCGTCGAGGTCCCTGTAGAGGCCATCGGTGTGCACAAAGCGCACGTCGTTCCAGCCGACATGAGGAACTCGCACGCCGTTCGCCTCCATACGCACGACAGTGCCCGGAATCAGTCCCAGCCCGGCGCTGTCGCCGTGCTCGGTCCCGCGCGTGGCAAGAAGCTGCATGCCGAGGCAGAGTCCGAGGAGAGGCGTTTTCCGCTCCAGGACCTCCCGCTCGAGTGCCTTGACGAAGCCGCGCTCGCGCACGTTGTGCATGCCGTCGCCGAATGCACCGACGCCGGGCAGCACGATGCCGTCCGCCCTTCTCAGGTCGGATGGATCGGCGCTGATCCGGACCGTGGCACCGACAGCCTCGAGAGCGTTTGCCACTGACCGAAGGTTGCCCATCCCATAGTCGACGACGACGATTTCCATGACATGCCTGCGCCTACCAGGTCAGCAACGCATCATAGTCGCGGGCAAGCGTCGGGGAACTGGCCCGCTAGGGTTCACGCGATGAGCGATGCCCGGCGACTCGACGTCACCTGTTGGCTCTTCGAGCGGGCATGAGAACGGTCGCCGTCCTTCAGGCACGGATGACGTCGTCGCGTCTGCCCGGCAAGGTGCTCATCGACGTCGAGGGTGTCCCGATGATCGAGCACGAGTTGAGGGCGCTCGCCCGCGCGACGAAGCTCAGCGACATCGTTCTCGCGACGACCGAGCACACCGCCGACGACCCGCTCGTCGCGCTCGCCGACGGTCTCGGGATCCGCTGGTTCCGCGGCCCGGAGCACGATGTCCTGTCACGGTATGCCGGCGCGGCTAGGGAAGCCGGCGCCGACATCGTCGTGCGCGTGACGGCCGACTGCCCACTCCTTGATCCGGAGGTCGTCGACCGCGTCGTGGTGGCTCTCGACAGCGCGACCGACTATGCGTCGAACGTCCTCGAACGTACCTTCCCGGTCGGGCTCGACGCCGAGGTGCTCCACGCCGACGTGCTTGCTCGCATCGACCGGCTCGCCCGCTCGCCCGAATCGCGCGAGCACGTCACGTGGTTCCTGCGCGACGAGCGGCCCGAGCTCTTCATCCGGCGCTCGGTCGTCGATGGTGAAGACAACTCCGATCTCCGCTTTACTGTCGACACGGCCGAGGACCTCGAGGTCATCCGTCGGCTGTTCCGCGAGCTCGGGCTCGCCGATGCGCCGCGGTCATACCGGGACGTCGTGACCTACGCGCGAGAGAACGAGATCGGCGTCACGCGCCGTCCGGCTGGATGAGGCGCGCGATCGCGAAGGCGACGCGAAGCGCGCCGTAGCCGTCGACCGCCGTTTGAGCCCGTTCGCCGAGACGGCGACGATCGTCGCGGTCGGCGGCGAGCTCTGAGAGCACGACCGCCAGGGACTCGAGGCTGGCGAGTCGGACGGCACCGAGGCTCGCGAGACGCTGCGCCTGGGCCTCCTGGTTCTCGACGAGAGCCAGAGCGACCGTGGGCGTCCCGGCGGCGGCTGCCTCGAGCATCGTCTGGCCTCCGGCGGTGACGACGAGGTCGGCCTCGAGCAGGAGCGGGAGCAGCGACTCGGGCGAGTGGACGATTCGGGCGTCCGGCAGCTCAGCGGAGGGCGCAAACGGCCCCCGGACAACGGTGATGCGGGCCGCGGGGATCGCGTCGTGGACGGCTCCGACGAGCGCCGAACCGACGCCGCCGGGGTCGCCGGCCCCCGTCGTCACGACGACGCGTTCGACGAGCTCGCGCGGCGTCGCGGCCGGGAGACCCCAGAAGGAGGGTCGGAGGCATGCGTACGCGGGCCCGTACAGGCGCCGCTTGCCGCCCTCGACCGGATCGCCGCCCGCGTTGACGACCAGCGCCGCGCCAGGAGGGGACTCCGTCCGCTCCTGGAGAACGGCGAGCAAGACGTTCGGCGGTTCCCGGAGGACGATCCGGTAGCTGTCGAGCACGATCGCGGCGATCTCCTCCCCCGGCGGAAGCGAGTCCCGCTCGTCGAGCGGGAGCCAGCGGATGCCGTCGCGCTCGATCGGCTCCAGGGCTCCGTTTGCGAAACAGGTGGGGACGAATCCGCGCACGTGGAGCGCGACCGCGACCGCCGTGGAGCGGCTGAGGTGTCCCAGTCCCGAATCGGGGCCCGCGTCCGCGACGACCAGGACGCGGTGTGTCAAACCATGTCCCAGGTCAAGATCTCGTCCTCCTCGACGTCGATCCTCAGCTCCCTGCCGACGACGATGTCGAGGAACTTCGGCTGGATGCCGTACCCGGGCCGCTTGACGGTGATCATCTCGCGCTCGAGGACTGTGCCCCGCGGCAGGTCGCGCGCAGCGATCAGGCTCCGCCGGCCGAGCGTGTACATCTCCTCTTTCTCCTCCGGTGACGGCCCGTCCTTGCGTCCGTCACCGAGGGCGATCTCGGCCTCCCGGATTCCGGTGACCATGGCCGAGAACTCGGGCGGCTTGAGCGCGAAGGAATGGTCGGGGCCGACCATCGTCCGGTCGAGCGTGAAGTGCTTCTCGACGAATGCAGCGCCGAGCGCGGCCGCTGCGATCGGCACGGCGATCCCCGTGGTGTGGTCGGAGAGCCCGACGGGAACGCCGAAGGCCCGCCGCATCGTCTCCATCGCGCGGAGATTCGCGCGTTCGGGCGGCGCGGGATACACCGAAGTGCACTGCATCAGCCCGACTGCAGGCGCGCCCGCCGCTTCTGCCGCCTGGAGCGCATCCTCGATCTCGCCCAGCACGGCCATCCCGGTCGAGATAAGTAAGGGCCGTCCGGTCGCGGCGGCTGCCTGGATCAGGGGGAGGTCGACGATCTCGAAGGAGGCGATCTTCAAGACCGGAACGCCGATCTCGTCGAGCTCGCGCACCGCGTCGTGGTCGAAGGGAGACGAGAAGAAGTGGATGCCGCGCTCTCGTGCGTGGTCGGCCAAGAGGGGCTGCCACTCGCGGGGGAGCGAGATCTGCTCGAGGAACTCGGCCGGCGTCTTGTCGGTGAGCGGCTCGAGATAGCGAAAGCGCGGAGTCTTCCGGGAGTAGATCCGGTTACCCGAGTACGTCTGGAACTTGACGGCGTCGGCGCCCGCTTCGACTGCGCGGTCCACGAGCTCCCGGGCGAGGCTGAGGTCGCGGTTGTGGTTTGCGCCGATCTCGGCGATGACGTACGTCGGGTGCCGTGCGCCCACCGGCCGATCCCCGATACGGAATTCAGACGGAAGGTTCACGGCTCAGGATCTCCGCGACGGATTCGACGACGATGCGCTGCTCGTCCTCCGCGAGGGCTGGGAAGCAGGGGAGCGAGAGACAGCCCTCGTAGAGACGCTCCGCTTCGGGGCAGAGCCCCTCGCGGTAGCCGAAGGTCCGGCGGTACCACGGATGGAGGTAGACGGGCATGTAGTGAACCTGTGCAAGGATCCCGCGCTCGTGCAGTCCGTCGTAGAGCCGCCGCCGTGTCTCGGCGCCTCGGACGCAGCGGACGACGAAGAGGTGATATGCATGCCGCGAGCCTGCCTGCGCCGCCGGCGGCAGCTCGAGCCCCTCGATCTCCCCGAGCAGGTCGCGGTACGTGTCGGCGATCTCATTCCGCCGAGCGATGAACGCTTCGAGCTTCCGAAGCTGCGACCGCCCGAGCGCGCTGTGGACATCGGTGAGCCGGTAGTTGAACCCAAGCTCCTGCTGCTCCTGGTGCCACCCTCCCTCGGCGTGCTCGAGTCGCGTCGGATCCTTCGTCAGCCCGTGGCTTCGGAAGAGACGCAGGCGGTCGGCAAACGCGTGGTTCCGCGTCGTGACCATCCCTCCCTCGCCGCTGGTGATCGTCTTGACCGGATGGAAGCTGAACACGGACATGTCCGAGTGGAGGCATGCGCCGACGCGCTCGCCGTCGGCCACCGCACCGACGGCGTGAGAGGCATCCTCGATCACGACCATGTCGCCGCCGACGGCCTCGCGGATCTCGCGGACGGGTGCCGGCAGCCCCGCGTAGTGGACAGGGATCACCGCGCGCGTCCTCTCCGCCAACACGGCTGCAACGGAAGCGGCGCCGACGTTCCACGTCGCCGCGTCGATGTCCGCGAAGCGCGGCCTCGCTCCGACGTAGGCGCCGCAGTTCGCGGACGCCGCGAAGGTCATGGCGCTTGTGACGAACTCATCGCCAGGCCCGAGTCCGGCCGCGAGGGCTGCGCCGTGGAGTGCGGCCGTGCCCGACGAGAAGGCGACGGCGTACGGGGCATCACAGGCGCGCGCGAAGTCCTCCTCGAATGCGGCGACGATCGGTCCCTGCGTCAACCGGTCGCTGCGCAGAACCTCAACGACCGCCTGCACGTCCTCGTCGTCGATTGTTTGACGCCCGTACGGGATAGGCATCGAAGCAGCGTAGTGAATGTGCCCGGTCGTCGGATGCGCGACGCTTATAGTGTAGGCATCGTGGCAGCGCGGGCGATCAGGGACAAGGTCGTCCTCGTCACCGGTGGGACAGGCTCATTCGGGACGGCCTTCACGCGGGCGATCCTGGCCGAGCACAAGCCCGCGGCCGTTCGCATCTACAGCCGCGACGAGCTGAAGCAGTCAGAGCTCGCTCAGGATCTCGACGACCGGCGCCTGCGCTTCTTCCTCGGCGACGTGCGGTCGCTCGAACGCCTTCAGATGGCCCTGCGCGGAGTCGATGTCGTGATCCATGCCGCGGCGCTGAAGCAGGTCCCCGCGTGCGAGTACAACCCGTTCGAAGCGATCCAGACGAACGTCGTCGGCGCCGAGAACGTCGTGACCGCCGCGATCGCAAACGGCGTTCCGCGGACGCTTGCGCTCAGCACGGACAAGGCGGTCAATCCCGTGAACCTCTACGGGGCCACCAAGCTCTGCGCCGAGAAGATCGTGACCCAAGCGAATGCGTACGCCGCCGATTCGCCCGCGCGCTTCTGCTCGGTGCGGTACGGAAATGTCGTCGGAAGCCGTGGGAGTGTCATCCCCCTGTTCAAGCGGCAGGCGGAGAAGGGCGAGGTGACGATCACCGACGAGGAGATGACGCGGTTCTGGATCACCCTCGACCAGGCCGTCACCTTCGTTATCGAGTGCCTGGAGCGGATGGAGGGCGGCGAGGTCTTCGTGCCGAAGATCCCGAGCATGCGGATCGTCGACCTCGCGGACGCGATCGCTCCGGGCGCGCGTCGACGCATCGTCGGAATCCGACCAGGCGAGAAGGTTCACGAGGTCTTGCTCACCGAGGATGAGTCGCGTCACGCGCAGGCGTTCGGCGACCACTTCTCGATCTATCCCTCCTTTCCGTTCTGGCGTAACGGCGAGGCGTATCCGCGCGGAGACGAGCTTCCACCGGGTTTCCGCTACTCAAGCGACGGCAACGACCGATGGCTGACGCCGGCCGAGCTACGTGCCATCGCCGGCCTCACCCCGGCCGCATAGGCGGCCCCCGCCACAAATGTCGGCGCGGCTCAGTCAGACGACCGACCCGGACGCGCGCGCCTGCCCGACGAGCTTCGACACGGGCGTGTCCCAGCCCTGAATCAGCAGGTGCCGCACGGCGTCCAGATCGCGAATCCGGTGCGCCGATCCGCCCGGCTCCTGGGGCCGCCTCGCGCACCTGCCCTCCCGGATCGCGGGCCAGTGATCGGTGAACAGCCTCGCGAGCTCCTCCTGCAAGCGGCCGTACGACGTGCGGAGCGTCTCGTCCGGCCCGAACTCGACCGCCTTCTGGACGATGACGTCGCCCGTGTCGATGCCTGCGTCGACGTAATGAACGGTCACGCCTCGCGGCGTGTCCTCGAGGAAGCTCCAGACGTTCGGATCGGCGCCCCGATTCCATGGCAGGAGCGAGATGTGGAGGTTCACGATCCTGTCCGGCAGCCGAGCGAGCACATCGCCGCCGATAATGTGCCGATAGCCGTGGCACACGATGAAGTCCGGCCGCTCGTCCTCCAACGTCTCAAGGGCGATCGGCTCCGGGGTTGCGCTGAGCTCGCGCTCGACCCGCTCGAGATACCTGAGAACGGGCGAGTCGACGGGCCCGAGGAAGAGGATCCTCACGTTGGACACAGGCTATCCGCGGCCCATACTCCGGTTCAACGGCGGTGACAAGCAAGCGGGAACTTGCCCGGCTCGCGGCTGACCGACCTCTGCTCACGCGGGAGATCCACCCGTTCAACGCCTATTACGGTCACGACTGGATCCTCAAGCGGTACGCCGGCCGCCCCGAGACCTCTGTCCTCGGAGCCTCCGTCGAGCATGGCCTGACGCTCGAGGACACGATCTCCGACCTCGACCGGCGGCTACTGCTCCCGACGTATCTCACGTTTGGAAGCCGGCGGGCCCGCATTCTGGAGCACGCGCTTGCCGGTGTCGAGACGATCCCGATCGGGCCGATGATCCGGTATGCGTCCGCCCTGCACGCTCCGGCGAGCGAGGACGGCGTGAGGCGGTTGCTCCTCCTTCCCGCCCACTCGGCCCAGACGAGCGTCACGGAGTTCGATGCCGACGCTTTCGTCGCCGCGGTGCGCGACTACGGGGCGGCGTTCGACGAGACCGTGGTCTGTCTCTATTGGAAGGACGTCCTCCTTGGGCGGGCCGACGTCTATCGCCGCCACGGACTTCGTTGCGTGACTGTCGGCCACATGTACGACCGGCGGTTCCTCTTCCGGCTGCTCGATCTGCTGCGTGCGGCGACCGCCGTCGCGACCAACGAGGTAGGAACGCACGTTGCCTACGCGGTCGTCACCGACCGACCGGCGTGGATCGTCCGGCAGCGCGTCGACTATCGCCATACGCGCGGCACCGCGCGCGACCAGTTCGCAGCCACGCAGGCCTTCCGCAACGAGCCGCCGGAGCTCGTTTCGACCTTCGAACGGCTCTTCGCCGAACCGGGTCTACACGTCTCCGAGGCGCAGCGCCAGTTCGTCGCCGAGCTCGCGGGCGTTGCTCATCTTCGCTCGCCCGACGATCTTCGGGCGATTCTCGCGCGCGCCGAGGAGCGGTATGTCGAGAGCGTCCCGCGCCGGCGGCGGGCCCGCCATCGTGCGACGGCGACTGTGCGGGCATGGCGCAGTCGGCTCCGCATCCCGCGGCCCGACTAGACGGCCCGGGGCAGGAGCTGCGCGAGCATCTGGGCGTTCGCGGGCACCGTCACCGCGAGGTCGAACAGAAGTGCCACCCGTTCGCGTGCGGCCGCGCCCAGCGCCTCACGCTCGGCCGGGTCGTCGATGAGGCGCATGACGAGCGCGGCGAGCGCGCGTGGGTCGCGCTCCGAATACAGGCCCGAATGGCCGTGCACGAAAGCGTCGAGATTCCCTTCGATGCCGGTCGCGATCACCGGCTTGCGGCAGGCCATGGCCTCTAGCAGGGCGTGCGCGAACGCCTCGGTCCGTGACGGCACTACGACGATGTCCATCGCACGGATCCAGTCGTAGACGTGGGGGGCGGGGACGTATCCGGTCTGGACGACGTGCTCGCGCAGCCGCAGGTCCCCGATGAGCTCTTCGACCCGCAGCTCGTAGGCGACGCTCTCCGATTGGCCCTCGAGCGTCCCACCGATGAGATAGAAGCGCGCCGTCGGGTGGTGCCGTGCGACCTCCGCCGCGGCCTCGAGGAAGAGATCGTGGCCCTTGCGTGGATCGTACGCCGCGACCATGCCGATCTTCGGCGCCTCGTGCATCAGCTCGACTGCCGTCGTGGAGCGATCGACCTCTGCGACGGAGATGCCGTTGTGGACGACGGTGATCTTCGAGTCGGGGACGCCGAAGCGAGTGAACATGTCGGCGACGGCCGACGAGCAGGCCACGACGTGGTCGCTCAGGTGGTCGAGCATCCCGATGTAGAGGCTCGCGGTGATCCGCGGCGACTGGATCGACATTCCGATCGCGTGGACGATGCCGGGCACGTGCAGTTGGCGGGCGGCGATGCTGCCGCACAGCGTGGCCTCGGAGACCGAGTAGACGCTGCGCGCGCCTGTGGCGCGGCCGATCTCGGCCAGCCGCCTCGCGGCGGCCAGGTGGTCCTTCATGAACCGGCCAAGCCGCCGGGGGCTCACCGTGCGGGGCACCGTTCCCAGACTGTCCACGACGTGTGTCGTCAGGCCGAGGTCTGCGAGCGCGTCGGGGGGCGTCGCATGCGGAGGCAGGGCGCAGATCGGCTCGTAGCCCGCGAGGACGAGGGCACGAAGGACGTGGTCGAGCACCTCGCGAGGCCCGTACTCACTGCGATAGGGCGAGACGACGACGATCCGTGGAGGGCTCACGGGCCTCCTGCGAGGAGCCGCTCGTAGACCTCGACCGTGCGGTCGGCGTTTCGCTCGCTGTCGAACATCCGCTCCGCGTGGGCACGGCCGTTCCTGCCGAGCCGCAGCCGCAGCTCCGGGTCGCGCAGGACTTCCGCGAGGGCGGCCGCGAGCGCGTCGGGCGAGCGGCGTGGCACGATCAGGCCGGTTTCCCCAGGGAGCAGGAGTCCGGCTCCGCTCAATGAGCCCGAGGCGACGACGGCTCGCCCGCAGGCTGACGCCTCGAGGATCGGACGCGAGAGCTCGGGGCCGCGTGAGGGGACGACGATCACGTCGCTGGCCTGGTACAAGCGGACGGTGTCGGTCGTGAACGGCAGGAAGGTGATCGCGTCGTCGAGGTTGAGCCGTTTGACGAGCTCTCGCGCATCGCGCTCGTAATCTGCCGCGAGTCCCATGCGCTCGAGCGCTCGGCCCGTCGGCGTCCGAAAGAACTCCGAGCCGCGCACCGCGCCTCCAACGATCAGGTAGAGCGCATCGACTCCGCTCGCCCGCAGGAGGGAGGCGGCGTTGATGAACTCGCGGTAGCCCTTCAGAGGGTAGATGAAGCCGAAGAACGAGACGACGAGCCGGTCGCGCGAGATCCCGAGCTCGTCTTTCGCCGCCCCAGAGTCGCTCGGCCGAAAGCGATCGAGGTCGACCGCGTTCGGAATCACCGTGGAGCCAACGGCGAAGGAGCCTCCGACATCGTCGTTGATCGCGATTGACGCGGCCGCCAGACGGCGAATTGCGCCGCGCAGGAGGTTCGAGCGGAGCGTGCCCTCACGTTCGGGCAGGGCTGAGCGGAGGTGCCAGACGACGGGGATGCCGGCGTGCCGGGCAAGCCACGCAGCGGCGATCAGGGGCGAGTCGTTCAAGTGCACCAGCGCAAAGGGGCGCGCTCGGAGCGTGCGTCGCAGGTCGCGGAGGTGGCCGGGCAGGCGGATCAGCTCACGCACGAGCAGCGCCCACCGCCTCCGGCGGTACGTGCTCGCCCAGATATGCGTAAACGCCGACACCCGGCCGGTGTGCACCGTCGCGCCCGCCTCGGCGAAGATCTTCGCGACCGGGCCTTCCGGGCAGAACACATGGGGCTCGAAGCGCGCCGGGTCGAGCCGCTCGATCAGGAATGTCAGGCTCGTCGGAGCGCCGCCGAGCTCCGAGCGGTGGTGGACGTAGAGGATCGGGACGGGCGTCACGCGCTACCGGCGCACGGCGCAGGGAGCGAGAGGGCGGAGCGGCTCGCGGTATGTGATCCGCGCGTTGAGGCCGAGGATCTTGGTCACCGCGCGATGTTAGCGGTGTGGTGCCTCGGGGTCGTGCCCTCGCGGTCGCCGGGCGACGACCGCCGCCTTGAGCGACCACTCGGGTCGGGGCGCGAGGCGATCGAGGAGCCACGCGGCCTTTGCCCGCCCGAACGGCTCGGCGGTCGCCGGAACGCGCAAGACGCGTTCCACGTCGAAGCCCGCTTCCAGCAGCCGCGCGCGCAGGCTCGGCACGGTGTACGACCGGAGATGCTGCGGGTGATCCGCCGGCTCCCCCGTGCGAAGCACGAGATAGCGCGCAAACAGTGAGCGTGCGTTCGGGACGCTCGCCACCAGCTGTCCACCCGGCGCCAGCAGCCGGTACGCCTCCCGGAGCGTCGGGAGCTCCAGGTCATCCGGGACGTGCTCGAGCGTCTCGCTGAGAATTGCGAGGTCGAAGCTGCCGTCCTCGAACGGCGTCTCGTGGACGCTCGCGCAGACGACGTCGAGAGCGATCCCGCGCGCGGCAGCCTGCTCGCCCGCGCTCGCACAGAAGTCTGCCGACAGGTCCACCGCCGTCAGCGGTCCCTTACCGCGCGCCGCTAGCTCGAAGAGCGTGACGGGATTCGGTCCGCACCCGAGGTCTACGACGGAGTTGCCCGGCAAAGCCGAAACCGTCTCCACCAGCGTCCGCTTGAGCGAGGGCTCGGAGTAGCCGACGTAGCCCCGGTTTGGCTCCTTCAACTCTCGATAGAAATCGAGCACGTCGTCTGCAGGACGACCCCGTAAGTCGTCGGAGCGTCGGTCCAGAGTCATGCTCGCCGCGATGTTACGCTGTTCTCGCGTGGACTCGCTCGAGACGGACAGTGTTCGGTCGTACTACGACGATTTCATCGACCATCTTCTCTACGATCGACTCCGTCTCAATCCGAGGCACGTCGTCATTGGCCGGCTCCTACGCCGCTACGTGCCACGTGGCGGCTCGGTCCTCGACCTGGGCTGTGGGATCGGGATCACCTCCGAGATCGCCCGCAGGCGGGCTGCCCGCGTCGTCGCTGTCGATCTGGCGCCGAGGCTCATCGAGTATGCCGCGAAAACCGTGCCGTCTGTGCAGTTCGAGGTCGGCGATATCGTTTCTTTGCGGTTGGCTGAGCGCTTCGACGTTGTGTGCCTCTTCGACGTCATGGAGCACGTGCCTACGGCGCGCTGGGCCGATCTCTGGGAAACGGTCGAGATCCATCTGGCCGAGCAAGGTCGGGTCATCGTGACCGTGCCGCATCCCGCCGCGACGATCGAAACCGAAGAGGTCAATGCGGGGGCGCGGCAGATCATCGAGGAGGTCGTCTCGCCTGCAGAGTTGATCGCAGGCGCTGAGAAACGGGGCTTGGTGATTCTGGAAATGCGCACATACGGCGTCGATCGCGAACCGGAGTATCTCTGGGCAGTGCTCGAGCGGTTGGGCAGGCCAGCGCCAAAACGGCGATCGAGGCTCATAGCGCCTGTCGAGACTCTGCGCGTCCGGCTCCGCGCCCGTCGCTTCTGGGACGCCGCGCGCCAAGCGTCTGCGTGCTGACACGCGTTCTCGGACAGGTTGGTGCTCAGGCCTGGGCGCTTGTGCTCGGGCTTGCGTCGAGCGTCTTGACCGCGCGCGCACTGGCGCCGGAGGGTCGCGGCGAGCTTGCGTTCGTCGTGACCGTCTCCGGGGTCGCCGCCGCGGTCGCGGTCTTCGGCGTGGATGCCGGCGCGATCTACCAGGTCGCACGTGGCAAGAGCAAGCGTGTCGTCCAGGACGTGGGTTCGTACGCGACCTTGGTCGCAGTGTCGCTCCTCGCAGCGGCGACGATTCTCTTCGTCTTCCCTCGCGGCGGCTGGCATGTCGCGCTCGCGTTTGCACTTGCGGGGCCACTCGTGCTGCAGCTGCTTTCCTCGGCAATCCTGCTCGGACGGCGTCGGCTCGGCTCGTTCAACCTGCTGGTCGTCGTCCAGCCATCGATCTTCACCGCAGCCGTCGGCGTGCTCTATTACCTCGATGCGCTGGGCGTCGTCGCTGCTCTGCTTGCGTTTGCGGGTGCCCAGCTCGCGACGGTGGCGCTCGCGCTCTTTCTGGCGCGGATGCCGCTCGGATTTCGCGGCGTGCCGCAGCTCCGCTCGCTCTTTTCGTCGTCGTGGAAGTTCGGTGCCGCGAACGTCATGAGCTTCCTGAACTACCGGCTTGACGCGCTTGTCGTGGGAGCCGTCCTCGGTTTCCGCGCGCTCGGTCTGTACTCGACGGCGGTCATCGTGACCGAGAGGCTTTGGTACATCCCAGCGGCGGTCTCGAACCTGCTCTTTCCCGAGACTGCCGCTGCCGGCCGTCTGACGGTCGAGGGAGCGCGCGGCTTCCGAGTTGGCCTGCTCCTCACTCTCGTCGCCGCCGCTGTTCTGGGTCTCGCGGCACCGTTCGCAATTCCGTGGCTCTTCACGGCCTCCTTCACTCCGTCGGTGAACCTCGTCTTTCTCCTACTCCCAGGCGCCGCATGCCTCGGGGCGACGAAGATGCTCGTCGCTCAACTCTCGGGGATCGGTCACGCGGGCTACGCACTCGTCGCCGCCTCGTCTGCGGTCACGATTGACGTCGTTCTCCTCGCGGTGCTCGTGCCGTTCTTCGGCACTACCGGCGTCGCGATCGCGGCCAGTGTCGCCTACGCAGGCACCACGATCATCGTCGTGTGGTTCTACAGGCGCGAGTCCGGGATGAGCCTTGTCGAGACTCTCGTGCCACGGCTCGGCGACTTCAGGAGTCTGCGTCTGAACGCCCGGGTCGCTCCCATCGAGGACGTTCCGCCCGTATGACGCGGCGATCTGCGACCGTTGCCGTTGTCACCGACCTGTGGCCGTCACAGTCGGAGCCTCACTCTGGATCGTTCGTGTATTCGCAGGCCGCACATCTTGGAGAGTGGTTTCGCCAGCTCATACTCGTCCCGATCCTGCTCGGCCCACGTCTCCATCGGCGAGTGTGGGGTACTGCTGTGCAGGGTTGGCAGCGCGACCGCTGGCCGCTGCCGTTGCCTCATCAGGTCATCGGTTACCCAATGCTGCGCGTGCCGAAGTACGGCGAAGCGGCTGCTCGCGCGATCGGCGCCCGGGTCGCGCTTTTCCGGGCGAGAGAGAAACCCCAGCTCGTGCACGGACACTTTCTTCTTCACGCGGGCGCTGCAGCAGTCCGCCTCGGACGTGCGTTGGGAGTTCCGGTTGTGCTCACGGCGCACGGTTCAGACGTTCGTTTTCTCGATGGCGGTGTTCAGCCGTGGCTGCGGGACGAGATGCTTGACGCCTGCGCCCGGGCGCAGCGGATCGTCGCGGTCGAGGACGGTCTCGCCGCCGCGCTCGTGCGCCATGGGGTCCCTGAGGGAAAGGTCGAGGTCATCCCGATGGGGGTGGATGCCAAGCTCTTTGGGATCGTTGCGCGCAGCGACGCGCGCCGCCGGCTCGGACTCGACGCGGACGGGCGGATCGTGCTTTTCGTCGGGCGTGCCACTCAGGCGAAGGGCGTCGGGATTCTCGATGACGCCCTCCGACGGCTGCGCGGCTCGGGAACTCCTCTCGCGGGCTACGCGGCTGGGCCAGTAGAGCTTCCGCTGCGGGAGCTCCGCTCCGTAGGAACGCTCCCCGCCGAGGAGCTCGCCTGTTGGATCAACGCCGCCGATGTCGTCTGTCTACCGAGCTACGCGGAGGGTATGCCCGTGTCCGTCGGGGAAGCGCTGGCCTGTGGAACGCCTGTCGTCGCGACTCCGGTCGGCGGCATTCCGGGGCTCGTCCGAGAGGGCGAGAACGGCCTTCTCGTCCCGGTCGGCGACGCGGAGGCATTGGCGCACGCGCTCCTCGCCGCCGTGGAGCGTCCGTGGGCTCGTGAGGAGATCCGTCAGAGCTCGAGTTGGCTCTGGTGGAGTGCCGTGGCCCCGCGGCTGGCGAGGCTGCTGGAGGACGTACTCGATGAGTCTCGGAGCCGTGGCGGAGCGGATCGCTCGTGAGCTCGAAGGGCAGACGTCACGACGCCCGCCCGCGCGTCCTCTTCCTGGGAACGGCGACGTCGTTGGCGCCGGCAGGAAAGACGCCTCCTCACGGGTCTGGCGCGCACGTTGCAGCGACCCTCGCGGGACTTCGAGAGCATTGCGAGGTCATGCCGTTCGTCCCGCAGCCGACGACCGTGCGCCCGGCCGGCCGGCAAGCCGCAGCACGCTTGGTCCCTGCGCGCGTACGCGGCTTGCGGCACGACGTGCGCGTGCTTCTCGCGAGCAGACGGTTCGGAGACGCTGCTGCCGAGGCAGCCCGCGCGTTCGACCCTCAACTCGTCTACGAGCGGAGCGAGTACTTCTCGATCGCCGGCTTGCGGGCGGCAGCAACGTTGGGCATCCCGCTCGTCCTCGAGGTCAACGGCATCCTGCCCAAGGACGCGAGAACCATGTACCGCTCGCTGGCCGAGCCGCTCGGGGTCGCTCTTGAACGTCGAAAGCATCGCAGCGCGGCAGCCATCGTCACGGTGTCCCCGGGTCTCGGCCGCAGGCTCGTGGCGCTCGGCGCCCGTCCGGAAACGGTGGTTGTTGTCCCGAATACCGTTGCGCCGGACCGTGTCGCGCGGATGCCACGGCCCGTTACCGCCGAAAGCGCGGTGATCGGGTGGATCGGGCACATCATGAGCTGGCACGCCGATGCTCTCGAGTTTCTGATCGAGGTGGCGCCGGCGGTTCTAAGCGCTGTTCCTCACGCTCGCTTCGTGATCATCGGCACCGGGCCGCGCCTCGGCGCGCTCGAGGAGAAGGTCATGGCGTCCGGGCTGTCGCCCGCGGTGCGCTTCACCGGGGAGGTAGCGTTCGACGATGTTCCCCGAGCGCTGCACGAGATCGATGTCGGCGTGATCCCGGACGTCTTCGACTACGCATTCCCGGTGAAGCTTGTGGAGTTCGGCGCGGCGGGGATCCCTGTCGTGGCGCCGCGGAGCGACAGTCTCGACGAGCAGGTGCGCGCGGGCGTCGAGTACGCACCCTTCGTCCGAGGCGACCCTGACTCGCTTGTCGAAACGCTGGTGGGTCTCGCTCTCGACGGCGAACGACGCGCCGTGCTCGGTTCCGGATTACTCGCCGCCGTTCGCGATCGGTTCACCTGGACGGCGAGCGGCGATGCGCTTGCGACCATCGTTGGCCAAGCCCTGGCGGGCGGCGATCATTCGCGTACGGACAACCCTCGATGACGACGGAGTCTCTCGACGGCCTGCCTGCGATCGACGGTGGAACACCGGCGTTCGACGAGTTCCTCGTCTTCGGCAAGCCCGTTCTCGGGGAAGAGGAGGTCGAGGCCGTCGCTTCTGTGATTCGATCGACGTGGATCGGGCAAGGCGACCGGTGCCAGGAATTTGAGGAAGCGTTTGCGGCGGCCGTCGAGGCAGAGCATGCGGTCGCCGTCTCGTCCTGCACGGCCGCACTCCATCTAGCGCTCGTAGGGCACGGCATCGGCCAAGGCGATGAGGTTGTCACGAGCGCGTTGACGTTCGTCGCAACCGCGCACGCAATCCAGCATGCGGGAGCCACCCCGGTCCTTGCTGACTGCGACCGCGAGACCCTCAACATCGACATCGACGACGTTGCGCGCCGGATCGGTCCACGGACGCGCGCAATCATGCCTGTGCATTTCGCCGGTCTCCCGTGCGCCATGGATGAGCTTCGCTCGCTCGCGGCTGAACACGGACTCGTTGTCATCGAGGATGCCGCACATGCCGTCGGGGCACGCTATGGCGGGCGCCCGATCGGCGCCGCGGGGGTGGCGTGCTTCAGCTTCTATCCGAACAAGAACATCACGACGGGCGAGGGCGGGATGATCACGACTGCGGACGCCGAAATCGCCGACCGGCTCGCGATTCTGCGCCTGCACGGACTCTCGCGCGACGCCTGGGAGCGATTTCGTAGCAAGCGCGTGCTCTTCAGCGACGCCGTCGCGCTCGGCTTCAAATACAACCTGACGGACATCCAGGCGGCGCTAGGCCTTGTGCAGCTCGGTCGGCTCGACGGGTTTCTGGATGCACGTCGCGAGCTTGCCGAGACGTACGACGCCGGTCTCGCCAGCCTGTCTGGACTGCGTTCGCAGCCGCGGCCATGGGATGACGACCTTCGGCACGCACACCATCTGTACGTGGTGGAGGTCGATCCGGACGAGTTTGGTCTCGACCGCGATTCGCTGCTCGGTGCGCTGCGGGCGGAGAACATCGGGGCGGGCGTTCATTACCGAGCCGTTCACCGCCATCCGTTCTACGCCGAGTTGCTTCGCATCGATCCTGCCTCCCTTCCAGTCGCGGATGCGCTGTCGGACCGGCTCCTCAGCCTGCCGCTGTCGCCCGCGATGTCGCAGCAGGACGTCGTCACGGTCTGCAACGCGATCGAGCGGCTCCAGCGCCACGTGCGGTCGTGAGCTCTTCCAAATCTGACCTCGAGGCGGAGGTCGCGGAGAGTCGCGTCGAGTACGCCGGGCGCGCGGTCGCGCCCGAGTGCGCCGGCTCGCAGTCGTTCCTCAATCCGGCCCGCCGGTCTTTTTCGCGCCATGCCCCGACTCGGCGCGGCCCTTCTCTTCATGGTTCGGAAGCGCTGACCATGCGGCCCCGCCCTCAGGCTGCGGCCGCATCGGCCTGACGCTTGCGCGCGACGACAAGGAAGTTCGGGATGAGCGTGTACGTGTGCGGGTAGCGAAGCCGGCCCACCATCCGGTCGCCGGCGAGACCCGCTAGGTTGATCAGCGCCACGGCCGGTCGCGCGAGCGGCGCAATCCGCAGTCCGGTCGCCGCGATCTCGAGGTACGTCGCGACGAAGAGCGCGAGGCACGCGACGGTGCCGCGGTGCGGCACGAGCTCGACGAGCTCGAGCGTCGGCTCGCTGGCCACGAGCGCCTCGAGGCCCTGCTGCGTCCAGCGCCAGTAGTCGTTGGGGTGCGGGTGGAATGGATAGGTGCCGTGTGTAGAGGCGAACAGATGCCCGCCGGGCCGGAGCACCCGGGCACACTCCCGCAGTGCGGCGGCCGGGTCGCGCGCGTGCTCGAGCACCTGCGTGCAGAGGACGAGATCGACCGAGCGATCCTCGGCGGCGAGCTCCTCGATCGGGCAGACGCGATCGACGCGCGGGCCGGGAACGACGTCGCAGCCGACGTACGTCGCGGCGATCCCGGCGAAGAACGGGTAGTAGGGCTTGTCGCCGCAGCCGACGTCGAGGATGTCCGCCGGCGCCCGCACGTACCGGTCGCGGGCGGCGACGAGGCTGTCGGCGAGCTCGCTCAGGAGCAGATAGCCGCCGTCGCCCAGGCGCGGCCGCCGGCGCACCCGCGCGGGCCACTCGCGTTCCCAGGCAGGCATGACGCCCGCTCGGCTCCTCATCGCGATCTCCCCTTTCGTAGCCGTCGGCGACCCTGCCTCTATTCTCCCTCTTGGGATGCGAATCGTGCACATCGTCGACCGCCTCGACGTTACCGGCGGAGTGCAGACGTACCTCGCGGGGTTGCTCCCGTCGCTCAGGGAGCGCGCGATCGAGAGCGTCGTCATCTCGGCGTTCGAGCCTCCGGACTCCTTTGCGGGCGCAGAGACCGTGTACGTGCCCGCGGTTGGGCGCGACGGCCCGCGGCTTCCGGCAGCGCTCGCACGCGAGCTCGCGGAGGCGCTCGACGCAGCGCGCCCGTCGCTCGTGTACATCCATGTCGCCCTCTCCCCTGACGTAGCGCGCATCGCTTCCCACCGCGCGCCCGTCGTCGTCTACGCCCACGACTACTTCCCGACGTGTCCCGGCGGCGCCCGCTACCTTCATCGCAGCGAGCGCTTCTGCGCCGAGGGGGCCGGGCTTCGCTGCTTCGTGCGCGCGTATACGGAGCGGACGACGAACCGCCGTCCGGACAGGCTCTTCCGCGCCTACGGCAGGGTGCGGGCCTGGCGGGACACCTGGCCTCACATCGAGCGCGTTCTCGTCGCTTCGCCGTTCGTGCGAGACGTACTCGTCGCGGGCGGCGCACCGGCAGACCGCATCCGCGTCGTTCCGTACTGGGTCGAGCCGGCGACGCCCGTCGACGCCGCGAAGACCGTTGACGTGCTCTTCGTGGGGCGTCTCGTCGCCTCGAAAGGAGTCGGAACCCTGCTCGACGCGCTCGCGCGCACGCCGGGCGCGACCGCGACGATCGCCGGCGACGGGCCTGCTCGATCCGAGCTCGAGCGACGGTCGGCCGAGCTCGGGCTGACGTCTCGCGTGCGCTTCGTCGGCTGGGTTTCCGGAGCGGAGCGAGCGGGTCTGCTCGCCGCATCCAGAATCTTCGCCATGCCATCCCTCTGGGACGAGCCGTTCGGGATCTCCGGGCTCGAGGCTCTCGCGGCAGGGGTTCCGGTCGTCGCCACCGACATCGGCGGAATCCCCTCCTGGCTCACCGACGGCGAGGCGGGCCTTCTCGTTCCCCGCGGCGATGCGGCAGCGCTCGGCTCTGTGCTTCGACGGCTGATCGGCGACGAGCGCGAGCGGGCTCAACTGGCCGCGCAGGGACCAGTCGTCGCGCAGCGCTTCTCGCGCGAGCGGCATCTCCAGCTGCTGTTGCCTGAGCTCGAGGCCGCGCTGTCATGAGGCGCCTGACATATCTCTGCCAGCAGTTCCCCGTCGTGACGGAGACGTTTACGCTCAAGGAGGTCGAGGGGCTCCGGGCGGCGGGGCTCGATCCGGCAGTCGTAGGGCTCAAGCCGCCGCCGTCCGACCTGCCGGCCGAGCTTCGCCGGCTCGGTGTTCCCTCCACGGTGCTCGTGCCGGCGACGGCCGCGCTGCCGCATATGTTCCGCGCCCCTCGTCTCGTCGCCCGGCTCGTCTCTCGGCGGGCGCCTCGGCGCGCGCTCGCCGCTCTCCGCGGCGCGTCGCTCGCGCGCCGGCTCGAGGCGAAGCGCGATCACGTTCATGCGCAGTTCCCGCTCGAAGCCTCGACGGCCGCTCTCTATGCCACGCAGATCGCCGGCTGCACGTTCAGCTTCTCTGGCCACACGCTGCACCAGCTCGACCTGATGCCGGAGAAGCTCGCGGCGGCCTCCTTCGTGGTCGTCGGCAGCGACTTCGAGCGCCGGGTCCTCTGCGCGCGCTTCGGCGCCGGATGGTCGGAGCGGATCCACGTGCGCCGCCTCGGCGTGCCGCCTCGGGAAAGCGATGGCCGAAGGATCCCCTTTCGGGTCATAACCGTCGGGACGCTGGCCGAAAAGAAGGGCCACGATGTTCTGCTGCGGGCTCTTGCGGAGGTCCTCCGCGAGGGCACGCCCGCAAGCCTCGAGTTCGTGGGTGAAGGCCCTGACCGGCCGAAGCTCGAGGCACTCGCGCGCGGGCTCGGGATCGAGGGACACGTCGCTTTCCTGGGCGCACTCGGCCACGCCGAGACCCTGCGCCGGATCGACGCGGCCAGCGCGTTCGCGCTCTGCTGTCGTGAAACTCCCGGTGGCGACCATGACTGCCTTCCGGTTGCGCTCATGGACGCGATGTCCCTCGGCGTCCCGTGCGTGACGAGCGACGCGTTTGGGATTCCCGAGCTGATCGAGCACGGCACGTCCGGTCTGCTTGCGCGCCCGGAGGATTTCGTCTCCGTTGCAGCGCATCTGACCGTGCTGCTCGCGGATGCCGGCCGGGCACGCGCGATCGCCGCGGCCGGACATGCCGTCGTCCGCGAGCGCTTCGATCTCCACGCGAACACGGCCCGCCTCGTCGAGCTGTTCGTCGAGCAGCTCGAAAGCTAGGTCGGGAGCCGGCCCGGCATGACGAGCCGCAGCGCCTCGAGGAACTGCTCCTCTGCGTACTCGTAGGTCCAGCTCTGGATTCGCCCACGCGAGGGATCGCCGGACGGCAGCGGGGCCGCCAGCGCGTCGGCGAGCGCGCTCGCGACGCCCGCCGGGAAGACGCGCCCGTTCACTCCGTCCACGATGAGGTCCTCGACGGCGCCGACGGCGTCGGAAGCGATCACCGGGCTTCCGCACGCGAGTGCCTCGTTGACGACGACGCCCCACGGCTCCACGCGCGAAGGCACGACTGTCGCGTCGGCGAGCGCATAGAGCTCGATCAGCCGGTTTTCGTCCTGGAAGCCCAGCATGTGTACGCCTGGCTCGCCTTCCAACTCTGCGGCGAGCGGTCCTTCGCCCGCAACCACGAGAGCGGGGGCCTGCCTCCCGAGTAGCCGCCGCGCCTGGATCAGCTCCGGCACGCCCTTCGCTTCGACGAGGCGGCCCGCGAAGAGGACATAGCCGTCGGGCAGGCCGCGCTCGTGGCGGACGCGCCCGTCCTGCCCGCGTGCGGCTTCGGCGCGAGCCGAGAACCCCGCCACGTCGATCGTGTTCGGCACGATCCGGATTCGCTCGGGTGGAATGCCGTATGCCGCGAGGTACCGTGCGGCCGCGGAGCCGACCGCCAGCCCGGCCGTCGCACCTCCGACGACGTGGGGCAGGACGGCGCGCTTCGCGGCTCGCAGCAGGGCGGCACGGGGCTTGCCCAGATGGCTCTCGCTGTGGAGCAGGTAGGGAATCCGGCGCAGGCGCGCGTACGCGATAGCCGCCTGTTCGGCAAAGACGGCGTAGCCGCCGATCACGAGGGCATCCCATCGTCCGCGCGCCAGAATACGCACGACCGACGGATTGATCTCGTAGACGAACGTGTTCGTTCGAGTCCTGATGCGCGGCGCGATTCCCGGGAGGACGCGGTGCGGCACCCGCGCGAGCTGCTCGTCGAGCTGCCAGGGGCGGTCGGGCTCGGCCGCGGCGCAGAAGACGATCTGGACGTCCAGATCGGGCCGGGCAGCGAGCCGTTCGTACAGCGGCAGCCGATAGGGTGTCGGGATCTCAGAGAGGATGAGGACTCGGGGTGGCGACATGGGCGGGGGTCGGGCCGGTTTGCGCCGCATTAGGTCACGCGGAAGGCATGGCAGAACTAATCTAGCGCTCGACCGCTTCGCGCCCCCGCTCATCGGCGCGACCGTTTTTATCGTCGCGCTCGGCAGCAGTTCGGTCGATCGTCTCGTGGCCCTCGGCAGCCCCGCGCGCTGGGCTTTCCTGCTCGCGGTCGCGGTGGTGGCGATCGCACTGGCAGCGAAGCGCGGCGCGCTGCGCGACGCTCTTCGAGAGCCGGTCTACCTTGTCGCTGCGGGCCTGCTCGGCCTGATGACGCTCTCCCTCGCGTGGACGGTCGACGTGCCCGTGACGTTGGAGCGCACCGCGTCCTTCGGAACGCTCGTCGTGGCGGCCGCGGCTCTGGCCTGGGCTGCGCGGGGTGTGCCCCGATTCGCCGAACGGGTACTGCTCGGGCTCCTGCTGGGAGCCGCGGCCGTCGCCGCGGCCGGTCTGTTCGTGCTTCTGATCTCGCCAGACGACGCACTTCAGGGGGCGACGACCCAGTCGGGGTTCCGTTACCGCGGGGTCGGCGAGAACCCGAACACGATCTCGATGCTCGCCGGCATCGCGACGCCACTCGGCCTCTGGGCCGCTATCGAGGCTCGGAGCGCGCTCAACCGCGGCCTCGCCGTCACCTCACTCGCGCTCTTCTACTTCACGATCGTCCTGTCGGGCTCCCGCGGGGCCCTGCTCGCCTCGGTCGCGGGGGCGACCGTCGTGACGGTCACGTCCGCTCCCGTTCTCCGCGTCCGGCTTGCGCGCACAGCTGCGGTGGCCGCCCTCCTCGTGGTCGCCGTGGGCATCGGGCGTCTCCCGCAGCCCGAGCAGGTTTCCGCGCCCGTCACGACGAGCCCGGGTCCGACCAGCACGACACCGGAGCCAACCGTGGAGACGCCTCCCGTTGTCGTGCCTCCCTCCGAGCGCCCGGGAGGCGCGCTCGCCGATGAGGCCGGGAGGCCGACCTCGCTCGCCCGGCGCGGCCTCCTCGATTCGAGCGGTCGGATCCTGGCGTGGCGCATGGCCATCGCACAGGCAAACAAGCGCCCGGCTCTCGGCTACGGGTTCGGCACCGAGGATGCCGTATTCGTCGACCGCATCTACACCTTCCAGAGCCGCCGTCCGGAGAATTCACTCATCGGGATCTATCTGCAGCTCGGGCTTGCTGGAGTCGCCCTGCTCCTCGCGATCGCGGCCGCGGGACTCACCTCCGCCGTGCGGGCCGCACGTGGGGAGCTCGCCGGCCGGGGCGTCGCACTCGCGGCCGCAGGTGTCGTTGTCGCCGGCGGTGTGATGGCGCTCGTACAGTCCTACGTCTACGCGGCGGGCAACATCGCCACCCTCACGGTCTGGACGTGCCTGTTCCTCCTCACCGTCGCGGCCGCCTCGTGGAGCCGTCGGTCCGAATGAGACGCCGTCCCCGTCTGCTCGTCATGACGGCGCACGGGCGCATTGCACTACTGCTCGCCGGGCTCCTGCTCGTCGCCGTGGGGCTCGCGCTCCTTGGCCGGTGGGAGGGCGACCGCGCGGTTCGCGGTGAGCTGCGGGAGATGCGACGCGTGCTCGATCTGGTCGGGCCAACGCTCACCGCGCGCGCGCCGTCGGCGTACCGGCCGGCAGAGACGTTCGCGTGCCTCGCCTACCGGACCTCGAAGGAGGAGCCGTACGGTCTCGAGCTGTGCTTCGACGCCGAGGGCCGGCTCGTGGAGACGATCGACCGGCGGGGCAGCGGGATCCGCGTCAGCAGCCTGCGAGAGGAGCCCGAAACGTCCGGTATCCGAGTGGGAGTGGACACCGTGCTCAGCGCTCTCCGGTCCGCCGCGCCGCAGCGCTTTCCCGCCACGGTGCGCGCGCTCCCGATCGGCGTGCCAGATCTTGGGCCCATCACGCTCGAACCCGGCGATGCGGCAGCGAACCCGGGCTAGCTGACGCGCCTGTCGGCACGAATCATCGCCGGTTGCGATGAGCGGCATCGTCGGCCCCGTGTCGCATCGGGCGTCCCCGCGCGACGTATCGCGGAGGCGTCGCTTCGGGGGTTGGATAGCATCGGGGCGCCATGACGACGATCCTCGGACTCAACGCCTACCACGGCGACGCCGCAGCCTGTCTCGTCATCGATGGGGAGCTCGTCGCCGCCATCGAGGAGGAGCGCCTCAACCGCGTCAAGCACTCGGCCGGCTTCCCGGCGCTCGCCGCGCGCTGGGTGCTCGAGGAGGGTGGCGTCGAGCCCGGCGCGCTCGACCACGTCGCCGTCGGCCGCGACCCGACCGCGAACTTCATTCCGAAGCTCTTCCGCGCCCTGCGCATGCCAAGCGCCGGCTTCCTGCGCAGCCGCCTCCAGAACGCCGCCCGCGTGCGCAACGTCAAAGAGGAGCTCGCGCAGGCGCTCGGCGTGCCCGAAGCCGAGCTGCGCGCGAAGGCGCACAACGTCGAGCATCACCAGGCCCACGTGGCCAGCGCGTTCCTCGTGTCCCCCTTCGAGGAGGCCGCCGTCTTCTCCGTGGACGGCTTCGGCGACTTCGCCTCGACGATGCTCGCCCACGGCCGCGGCAACCGCTTCGAGGTGCTCGACCGCGTCCTCTTCCCGCACTCGCTCGGGATCCTCTACACCGCCGTCACCCAGTGGCTCGGGTTCCCGAAGTACGGCGACGAGGGCAAGGTGATGGGCCTGGCGCCGTACGGCGATCCCGTTCACCTCGACGAGCTACGCCGCCTGATCTCCCTCGACGGCCCCCTGTTCGAGCTGAACCTCGACTACTTCGTCCATCAGGTCGAGGGCGTGGACATGACCTGGGAGGACGAGACACCCTCGATCGGCACGCTCTACTCGCCGAAGCTCGTCGAGCTGCTCGGGCCGGTGCGGGAAAAGGGAGCGCCGCTCGAGAAGCTGCACGAGGACGTCGCCGCCTCGCTCCAGAAGGTGCTCGAGGAGGCGTACCTGCACGTCATCCGGACGCTGCACGAGCGCACCGGCTCGCGCGCGCTCTGCCTTGCCGGCGGTGTCGCCCTGAACGCGGTCGCGAACGGCCTCGTCCGCCAGGAGACGCCCTTCGAGGAGCTCTACATCCAGCCTGCCGCAGGCGACTCCGGCACCGCCGTGGGCGCCGCCTTCCATGTCTGGAACCAGACGCTCGGCAACCCACGGGGCTTCGTCATGCGCCACGCCGACACGGGGCCCGAGTACGGGGACGACGAGATCGGAGCCGCTCTCGTACGCGCCGGCCTGAGCGCGCGCCGGCTCGACGACGAGGAGCTCTTCCCGACCGTTGCGAAACGGATCGCCGACGGCGCCGTCGTCGGCTGGTTCCAGGGGCGCATGGAGTTCGGCCCGCGCGCGCTCGGCAACCGCTCGATCGTCGCCGACCCGCGCCGGGACGACATGAAGGACATCCTCAACGCGCGGATCAAACACCGCGAGCCCTTCCGTCCCTTCGCGCCCTCGATCCTCGCCGACGCCACCGGGGAGTGGTACGAGGACGACTACGAGTCGCCGTTCATGATCCTCGTCTACAAGACCCGCGCGGACAAGCGCGAGCGCATCCCGGCCGTCAACCACGTGGACGACACCGGCCGGCTCCAGACCGTCACGCGTGAGGCCTGCCCGCGCTACTACCGGCTGATCGAGGCCTTCGCCGAGCAGACGGGCGTTCCCGTGGTGCTGAACACGTCCTTCAACGAGAACGAGCCGATCGTGTGCACGCCGGACGAGGCGATCGCGTGCTACGTGAAGACGAAGATGGACATGCTCGTGCTCGGCAACCACGTGCTCGAGCGGTGAACGCGGCGCGCAGGCCGCGTCTTCTCGTCCTCAACCAGTACTACTGGCCCGGGGTGGAGGCGACCGCGCACCTGCTCACTGAGCTGTGTGAGGTGCTCGCGGACGAGTTCGAGGTGACGGTGATCACCGGCCGGCTTCGGGATCATGACCCACTCGCGCGGCCGGGCCACACCGAGCGGAACGGCGTGCGCATCGTCCGGGTCAACTCGACAGCGTTTGAGCGGGCGAAGCTCGGCCGGCGGGCCGTCAACTACGTTACGTACCTGCTCCAGTCGTTCCGGGCCGCCGCGACGACGCGCCGGCCGGACGTCGTCGTCTGCATGACCGATCCGCCGGTGATCGGCACCGTGGCGTACCTCGTCGCGCGGCGCTTCCGGGCCCCGCTGCTCGTGATCAGCCAGGACGTCTTCCCTGAGATCGCCGTCGAGCTGAAGCGGCTCGAGAACCCGGTGATCGTCGGCGCCCTGCGCGTCCTCATCCGCTGGTACCTGAAGCGCGCTGATCGCGTGGTTGCGATCGGGGAGACGATGCGGCGCCGCCTCGTCGAGAAGGGCGCCGACTCCGAGCACCTGACGGTCATCCCGAACTGGGTGGACACGACTGTGCTCTCCCCGCGACCCCGCGACAACGAGTGGGCGCAGGAGAACGGGCTCGCGAAGGGCTTTGTCGTCATGCATTCAGGCAACATCGGGCACGCACAGAACCTCGATTCGCTCGTTCGCGCGGGGAGTTTCCTGCGCGACCTCGACGACCTCTCGATCGTCCTCATCGGAACCGGCGCGCGCCTGGGCTACGTCGAGGAGCTCGCCCGCCTGCTCGAAGTCGATGCCGCCCGCTTCATGCCTTACCAGCCGAGAGAGGTGCTCTCGCAGTCGCTTTCGGCGGCCGACGTCCACGTCGTCGGGCTCGCCCGCGGCCTGTCCGGGTACGTCGTCCCGAGCCGGCTTTACGGCATCCTCGCCGTCGGCCGGCCGGTGATCGTCTGCGCCGACGCCGAATCGGAGACGGCCCAGGTCGTTGGGGAGGTCGGCTGCGGGGTCGTGATCGAGCCCGGCCGACCCGAGCTCCTCGCTGACGCGATCAGGACGGCTCACGCTGGGGGCTACGACCTCGAGCGGATGGGCGCCCTCGGGCGCGAGTACGTGGTCGCGCATGCCGATCGCCGCGTGGCGACCGACCGCTACGCCGAGATCCTGCGCGAGCTCGCCGCCGCGTAGGCCGCTACCATCGCCGCGATGTGCGGCATCCTCGGCATCGCCGCCCGCGGGGAGCTCGATCCCTCTCTCCTCGATGCCGTCGGCCTGCTGCGTCACCGCGGGCCGGACGGCGAGGGCCGCGTGTGCTCGGGGTCGGTCGGTCTCGCGATGCGCCGGCTCGCGATCATCGACCTCGAGACCGGCGACCAGCCGGCTCGGAACGAAGGGGGAGATGTCGTCGCCGTCTGCAACGGCGAGCTCTACAACTACCGCGAGCTGCGCGCCGAGTTGACCGCCCAGGGGCATGCCTTCCGCGGCCTCGGTGACGTCGAGACGCTGCCGCATCTCTACGAGCAGCACGGCGAGGGCTGCTTCGAGCGTCTGCGCGGGATGTTCGCCTGCGCGGTCTGGGACGAGCGGCGCGGACGGCTGCTGCTCGCGCGCGACCGGTTCGGGATCAAGCCGCTCTACGTCGCCGACGTGCCGGCCGGGCTTGCCTTCGCCTCCGAGATCGGGCCGCTCCTTGCTCTCGGCGCCTCCCCGGACGTCGACAGGCAGGCGCTCGCCGACTACCTGACCCTCGGCTACGTGCCGGGGCCGGAGACCGCGCTCGCCGGGATCCGCAAGCTCGAGCCGGGCAGCGTGCTCGTGTGGGAGGGAGGCGCGACGCGCCGGCTCCGCTTCGGCGCGCTCGAGCCGCCGGAGCCGGGACACGGCCTCGAGGAGACGCTGCGCGAGTCGGTGCGGCTCCACCTGCGCTCCGACGTGCCGCTCGCGGTGCTCCTCTCGGGCGGGCTCGACTCGTCGCTGATCGCCGCGTACGCCGCCGACGAGCTGGGCGAGCCGCCGCACACCTTCACGGTCGGCTTCGGCGACGCAGCCTTCGACGAGCTCGACGCGGCGCGGGCTGTCGCGGCGGCGATCGGCTCGCGGCACACGGAGGTGGCCGTCCGCCCCGACGCCGCCGCCGACCTGTCGGCGATCGTCGGCAGGTTGGAGGAGCCGCTCGCCGACCCCTCGGCGATCCCGCTCTTCTACGTCTGCCGCGCGGTCTCCGCGGAGGTGAAGGTCGGCCTCGCAGGCGAGGGCGGCGACGAGCTCTTCGGCGGCTACTCGCGCTACGCCTGGGACCGGGTCGCGGGCCTGACCGGCCGCCTTCTGCCCGCTCGCCGGCTCGCCGGCCTCCTCGAGCGCGTGCCGGGCGTCGCGGGGCGCGGCGGGCGCAAGGATCCACTCCGGCGGACGGTCAAGCTCCTCCAAAACGCGGGACTGCCCGCGACGGAACGCTACCTCGCCTGGTTCGCGCTCTCCTCGAACGACCTCCGTGCCGAGCTGCTGGGCGACGGTTTCGCGCCGACCGCGCGGGTCTTCGAGCGCCGCCTCGCCGGTGCGCCCGCGGGTCTGACGGGCCTCGGCCGGCTCCAGTACGTCGACCTGGGGACGATGCTGCTCGACGACCTCCTGCTCAAGGCGGACAAGATGAGCATGGCCCACTCACTCGAGTTGCGCGTGCCGCTGCTCGACAACGAGGTGGCGCGCGCCGGGCTCTTCCTCCCCGACCGGGAGAAGGTGCGCCGAGTGGAGACGAAGGTCGCCCTGCGGCGGCTCGTCGGCGCGCGGCTGCCGGAGGCAATTGCCCGCCGGCCGAAGCAGGGCTTCGAGGTCCCGATCTCGCGGTGGCTGCGCGCGGACCTGGCGGAGATGGCGGGCGATCTGCTCGCGGCGGAGCGGCTCGCCCGCAGGGGCCTCGTCGATCCCGTTGTGGCCTCCCGCCTGCTCGACGAGCACCGGCGCGGCACGGCCGACCACGGTCTCCGGCTCTACTCGCTGCTCGTGCTCGAGCTGTGGCTCGACTGGGTCGAGAGCCGTGCCGGATCCGCTCGGGCCGCCTGGGCGCGCGGCTAGACTCGCCGAATGCTGCTGCTCGAGGTGCTCTTCTGGGCCTGCCTCGGGGCACTCCTCTGGGCGCACCTTGCATATCCGCTGGCAGCTGCGCTGTTCGGGCGGCTGTGGGGGCGAAGCGTGCGCCTGGCGGAGATCGAGCCAGCGGTGAGCGTGATCGTCGCCGCCCACGACGAGGAGTCCGTGGTCGAGCGTCGCCTCGAGAACCTGCTCGCGCTCGACTACCCGCGCGACAAGCTGGAGCTCGTCGTCGCCTCCGACGCCTCGACCGACCGCACGGACGAGCTCGTGCGCTCCTTCGCCGGCCGTGGCGTTCGCCTCGTCGTCTGCCCGCGCGGCGGCAAGGTCGCCGCGCAGGACCACGCCGTGCGCGAGACCTCGGGCGAGATCGTCGCCTTCTCCGATGCGAACGCGACCTGGGCGCCGGACGCGCTGCGCACGCTCGTCCGCTCCTTCGCCGACCCCGCTGTCGCGTACGTCTGCGGCCGGCTCGTGCTCCAGGACGCAGAGGGCGGCAACAAGGAGGGCTCCTACTGGCGCTACGAGCTGTGGCTCCGCGAGAGCGAGTCGCGGCTGCACTCGGTCACGGGCGGAAACGGCTCGATCTACGCTCTGCGGCGCGAGGACTACGTCGAGGTCGATCCCCGGTTCGGGCACGACCTCGCGTTCCCTTATGTGATGGTGCAGCGCGGCCGGCGCGCCGTCTACGACGCCGACGCACTCGCCTTCGAGAAGCCCACGCCCACGAACGAGACCGAGTACCGGCGCAAGGTGCGGATGTTCGAGCACTGCTGGCTGATCACGCTGCGCGGCTCGCTGCTGCGCCGGCTGCCGCCCGTCTACTGGGTCGAGGTCGTCTCGCACCGCCTGCTGCGCTACGGCAGCGGCCTGCTCCACCTCGTCCTGCTCGGGACGTCCGCCGCCCTCGCTGCGCTCGACGGTGGGTGGCTCTGGTGGGCGGCGCTCGGCGCCCAGGGAGCGCTGCTCGCGGCGGCCGCAGCCGGCGTCGGCATCGCCCGCTACTACGTGCTCGTGACCTGGGCGACCGTCGTCTCGCTTGCGAACTACGTGCGCCGCGGAGTGCCCGCGACGTGGGACGCGGCCGAGGGAACACGGTAGGGCATGGCTCGAAAGGCGGATATCCAGGTGAGAGGCGATCGGATATCCTGAACGCATGAAGACGACCGTCGACGTCGATCGTAAGCTCGCGGACGAAGCCGCCGGAATCCTCGGGACGAAGTCGCTGAAGGACACGGTCAACGGCGCGCTGCGCGAGGTGATCCGGGCCGAAGGGCGGCGCGAGCTCGCCGAGGCGATCCGGAACGGCACACTCGCCCTGCCGACGCCCGAGGAGGTCGAGCGGTCGAAGGCTCCAAAGGTGCCGATCGGAGCGCTCGACGGTCTCGCCGCGGAGCTGAAGCGGAGTCGGCGCCGGCGTCACGCGTGACCTTCGCTCTCGCCGACACGAGCGTCTGGGCGCGTAGCCTCCAGCCCGAAGTCGCCGAGCTCTTGAGCGACGCTGTCGAGGAAGACAGGGTTCTCATGATCGCTCCCGTCGTGCTCGAGCTGCTCAGGGGCACGAGAGACAGGAGAGCGCTCGAGCGGGATGCGCGGCGCTACGACACGCTGCCCGTCATCAACATGACGCCTGCTCTTGAGAAGCGCGCGCGTTACGTTCAGCGGCGACTCGCGTGGCGCGGCTATCACCGTGGCCCGTCATCTGTCGACCTGCTTGCAGCGGCTGCGGCCGAGGCCGCCGACGCCGAGCTCTGGCACTGTGACCGCCATTTCGAGCTGATCGCCGAGGTCACCGGCCAGCCCGTCCGGCGGGTGGGGATCTGAACCGCGCGCTCGACGCTGCGGTCGCCGGGACGGGGCTCGTGCTCGCGAGCCCTGCTCTCGCGCTTGCGGCACTCGCCGTGAAGCTCGGCGACGGCGGTCCCATCCTCTACCGGCAGGTGCGGGTCGGCGAGGGCGGGGTCGATTTCGAGCTGCTGAAGCTGCGCACCATGGTTGTCGGCGCCGAGACGATGGGGGCGGGCTACGCCGTGGACGAGGGCGACCCTCGGATCACGCGGGCCGGACGCCTTCTGCGCCGGCTCTCGCTCGACGAGCTGCCGCAGCTCTGGAACGTCGTCCGCGGCGACATGTCCTTGATCGGGCCGCGGCCGACGCTCCGCTACCAGGTCGACCGCTACGACGAGCGCCAGCGGCGGCGGCTCGATGTGAAGCCGGGGATCACCGGCTGGGCGCAGGTGCACGGCCGCGCGTCGCTGCCGTGGGCCGAGCGGATCGAGCTCGACGTCTGGTACGTCGAGCATCGTTCAGCGCTCGTGGACCTGAAGATCCTCCTGCTGACGCCGCTCGCGCTCTTCCGCGGCACCTACAAGGGCCCGACCGGTGGCTGGACGGCTCCTCCTTCGTAGCGAGCCGGGCTGGTACCGCGCAAGCGTCGCCGGGCTGCTCGCCGGCCTGGCGCTCGTCGTCGCCTGGAACGCGTACGCCGTCGACCCCAGACGCGGCTACGACGGCGCGGCCCACATCGAGTACGCGGACGTTGTCGCCAACGAGTGGCGGTTGCCGGGCAAGGAGGTGCGCGGCTACTACAACCCACCGCTCTTCTACGTCCTCGCGGGCATCTCGGACCGCTTCGGCGAGGACGTGCTCGGGGTCGCTCCAGCGGAGAAGCTGACGCAGGGCTGGAACGGGCTGCTGCTGCTCGCGAGCGCCGCGCTCTTCCTCTCTGCCGCCCGGCTCGTCTTTCCCGGACGCCGCGCCCTGCACGTGGCCGCGCTCGGCTTCTTCTGCCTCGTACCGGTGACGACCCGGACGGCGGCGATGTTCCATCCCGAGCCGCTCGACCTCTTCCTCTCGCTCGCCGGGTTGACCCTCGCCGCGCGGATGCTGATCCGGCGCTCGTTCGGATGGCGGCCGGCGGTCGCGCTCGGAGCCGTGCTCGGGCTCGCGCAGCTCTCGCGCACCTTCGGGATCTACGCCTCGGCCTCCGCCGGCACCGTCTTTGCGCTCGCCGCGCTCTGGCGGTACGCGCCGCGGCGCGCTCTGCTGCGCGCGCTCGCGGTGACCGCGCTCACGGCTGCGCTCGTCACCGCGCCCTGGTACGTGAGGCAGGCGATCCGCTACACGAACCCGATCTTCGACCAGCCGACCGTGGACAAGCCGCTCTGGGAGCGGCGCCCGCTCTCCTTCTACGTCGACCCCGGCCTACCCGAGCTCTTCACCCAACCCGTCCGGCAGAGCTACCTGAACCGGCTCGCACCGACGGCGTACACCGAGCTGTGGGGTGACTACTTCGGCATCTGGACGTGGAACGCGACGGTGCAGGGAACGCCGAGCCGCGGGCAGCTCTGGGATCTGCGCGCCCAGAGCGTCGTCGGGCTGCTCCCGACGCTGCTCGCGCTCCTCGGCATGCTCGCGCTGCTCCGCCGCTCCCTGCTGCGCCGCGGCGTCGGTCGCGAGCCCGCGCCGGCGCTCTTCGCCGCCCAGGCCGTTTTCGGGCTGCTCGGCTTCCTCTACTTCGCGATCGGCTATCCGACCCCCGACGGCGACGTGATCAAGACGACGTTCATGCTCGCGGCTGCGCCTGGCTGGGCGCTTGCCTTCGGCTTGGGCTTCGAGTGGGTGCTGCGGCGGATCGGCGAGCGGCCGCTCGCCCGCTTCTACCTCGTTGCCGTCCTCCTGGCCGCTGCGCTGCTCGACCTGAGGATGATCGTCTACGGCAGCCCGCTCGGCGGGCTGTTCTGACCGTCCGCGGCTAGGCTCTCGGTGACGTGACTGCCGTCCTCTTCACCTGCGCCGGCCAGCGCGTGGACATCGTCACGGCCTTCGGGCACGCCGGCGCCGAGACCATCGCGGCCGACGTCGACCCGCTCGCCCCGGCGCTCTACCACGCCGACCGGCACGCGTTCGTGCCGCGCGTGGACGACCCGGGCTACGTCCGGGCGCTCGCCGGGCTCGTGGAAGCGCACGGCGTCCGGCTGATCGTCCCGCTGACCGACCTCGACCACGCCGTGCTCGCCCGGGAGCGGGAGGCGCTCGCGCCGGCGCTCGTCCTCCTCCCCTCCGCGGACGTGTGCGCGCGGATGGGGGACAAGTACCTCGCCCATCTCTTCTTCGAGGAGCACGGCATCCCGAGCCCGCCGAGCTGGCTTCCCGCCGACGTGCCGGCGGACGCCCGCTTCCCCGTGCTCGTGAAGGTGCGCGAGGGCTTCGGCTCACGCCACATCCACCGGGCCCGCGACGCGGAAGAGCTCGCCTTCTTCCTCCGCTACACGCCGGTCGAGTCGTTCGTCCAGCAGCAGTGCCTCGGCGAGGAGTTCTCGATCGACGTGTTCTGCGACGTCGAGAGCCGCTGCCTGAACGCGATTCCACGAACGATGATCCAGTCGAAGGGCGGCGAGTCGATCAAGGGCATGACGATCAAGGACGGGGAGCTGATCGAGCACGGCCGCCGAGTCGCGGAGGCGATCGGGATCGTCGGGCCCGCGAACATCCAGTGCTTCCGCGAGCCCGACGGCAGCCTGCCGGTCACCGACGTCAACCCCCGCTTCGGCGGTGCCTTCCCCCTGCCGCGGGCGGCCGGGAGCCGCTACCCGGAGCTCGCGCTCGCGCTCGCGCGCGGCGAGCGGCCGGAGCCGCGCCTCGGCGACTTCCGCGAGGGAGTGGTGATGACGAGGTTCTTCTCCCACCTCTGCCTGACCGCGGACGGGGACGGTGGGCTCGAGCCGTTTGCAGAGGAGCTGCCCGAGCCGATCGCGGCCGAGCCCGAGACGTTCGACGCCTGACCTGCGGCTCCGCCGGTACCCTCGAAGCGTTCGCCGGAGACTTGCCAGAGCGCATCGCCGGTTCGGCCGGCCTGTCGGCCGCGCGTTCGCGGTCCCGCTTGCGCTGCTCCTCGTCGCGGGCGGGCTGCTGGCGGCGGTTGCTGTTCGCAAGGAGCTGCGCAGCCGGGACGTGAAGGGATCGTCGACGGTCGAGTTCGTGACCACGGAGACCGAGGCCCCGACGCCGCCGGCCGACGCCGCAGGCGTCGTCTGGCCCACGTTCGGCTACGTCGCGGCGCGCACCCGCGCGGCGCCCTTCTCCCACGCGCCTCCTCTGCGGCGGGTGTGGACGTTTCGCGGCCGCCAGCTGCTCGAGTTCCCGCCCGCCGTCGCCCACGGCCGCCTCTACGTCGCCAACAACGGCGGTGTCCTGTTCGCAGTCAACGCGGCGACCGGCCGCCTAGCCTGGAAGCACGAGTCGGGTCGCTGCGTCGCCGCCTCGCCCGCGGTGACGCGCGACACGGTGTACCTCGCCTTCCTCAACAAACCGCCGTGCAACGCGACCGGCCGAAGGCTCGACGGCGAGGTCGTCGCCTTCTCGGCAGGCTTCGGCAAGGTGCGCTGGCGCGCCCGAATCGGCCCGACGGAGTCCTCGCCGCTCGTCGCGAACGGCCTCGTCTACGTCGGCGACTGGCGGGGCAAGGTCTACGCGTTGGACGCCCGCACCGGTTCGGAGCGCTGGAGCTTCCAGACCGGCGGCAAGGTGAAGGGTGCGCTGGCGCTCGCGGGCGGGCGGCTCTTCGTCGGCTCCTACGACCACCACGTGTATGCCCTCGACGCGCGCACGGGCGCGGTGGTCTGGCGCGCTTCGGCGCAGGACCGGGTCGGCGGCAGGGGCAACTTCTACTCCACGCCGGCCGTCGCGTACGGCCGCGTCTACATCGGCTCGACCGACGGGAAGGTCTACTCGTTCGGTGCGGCGAGCGGCAAGCTCCGCTGGTCGCACTCGACCGGGGGCTACGTCTACGCCTCGCCGGCGGTCTGGGAGCAGAAGGTCTACGCGGGCTCGTACAGCGGCCGCTTCTTCGCGCTCGACGCCGCGACCGGCGCGGAGGTCTGGAGCTTCCGGGCGAACGGGCGCATCTCCGGGTCCGCCACGGTGCTCGACGGGGTCGTGTGGTTCGCGACCCTGCGCGAGCGCACGTACGCGCTCGACGCGCGAACCGGCGCGCTGCTCTGGGAGTTCCCCGACGGCAAGTACTCCCCGGTCGTCGCCGACGCCGAGCGCCTGTACCTCGTCGGCCACGCCCGTCTGTATGGAATGGTTGAGCGGTGAGATACCTCGTCACCGGCGCCGCCGGGTTCATCGGCTCCCACCTCGGAGAGTCACTTCAGGCCGCCGGGCACGAGGTGGTGGGCCTGGACTGCTTCACCGACTACTACGACCCCGCGCTCAAGAAGGAGAACGCGCGCGGCCTCGACGTGCGCCGGCTCGACGTGGTCGAGGACGAGCTCGACCTCTCCGGCGTCGACGGCGTCTTCCACCTTGCGGGGCAGCCCGGCGTGCGCAGCTTCGGCGACGTCTTTCCGCTCTACGTGCGGCGCAACGTGCTCGCGAGCCAGCGGGTGTTCGAGGCGGCGGCGGCGGCGGGCGTCCGCGTCGTCTTCTCCTCGTCCTCGTCGGTCTACGGCGAGGCCGAGCGCTACCCGACTCCGGAGGACACGCCGCCGAGGCCGCTCTCCCCCTACGGGATCACGAAGCTCACGTGCGAGCACCTGGCTCGGGCCTACGCCCGCAGCTTCGGGCTCGACGCGGTCGTGCTGCGCTACTTCAACGCCTACGGGCCCAGGCAGCGCCCCGACATGGCCTTCACGCGCGTCGTCTCGGCGCTCGTCGCGGGCGGGCCGTTCACCCTGTACGGCGACGGCGGCCAGAGCCGCAGCTTCACGTACGTCGGCGACATCGTCGCGGCGACCGTGCTCGCGATGGAGAGCGCCGAGGCGGGGGCGGTGTACAACGTCGGCGGCGGCCAGGAGGCAACGATGAACGACGTGCTCGCGCTGCTCGAGGAGCTCGCCGGGCGCACGCTCGACCTGCGGCGGGAGCCGCCCGTGCCCGGCGACCAGCGGCGCACCAAGGCCGATACGGCACGCATCCGCGACGAGCTCGGCTGGGAGCCGCGGACGCCGCTCGAGAGCGGCCTGCGGGCGCAGTGGGAGTGGGCCGCTGGTAGGGTCGGCGCCCGATGAACGACGACAACGCGGTCGAGCTGGATGCCGAGCAGGAAGTGGACCTGCGCTCGGCCTGGCGCCGGATCCGGGTCCGTTGGTGGCTACCGGCCGGCGGTCTGGTGCTCGGGCTCGTCATCGGCTTCGTGCTCGCGCTCGGTGGCGGCCAGGTCTACCGGGCGAAGACGACACTCTTCCTCGGCCAGCCGTTTACGCCGAACGGCGGCGGACAGATCCTGAGCCTCGCCACGAACCCGCGCACGGTCGCCGAGATGGTTCGCTCCGAGGCGGCGCTGAAGGCGGCGTCTGCGGCGAGCGGGCTTCGCGTCGGAGCGCTGCGCGGCTCGGTCTCGACGGCGGCGATCACGACCGTCGGCCAGGGGAAGGGCCAGACACCGCTCGTCGAGATCTCGGTCAAGGGCTCGGCGCCGCGCAAGACGGAGAAGGCCGCCGACGCCCTCGCCCGGCGGGTGATCGGCACCGTCTCGGAGTACGTGGACGCCAAGATCGCGCTTCTCCAGAGCCAGGTGGACGCCGACCAGGCCGAGCTTGACTCGATCAACCGGCGCATCGACCTCGCCCAGACCCAGCAGGCGGAGATCCTCGCCGGCAAGAGCCTGCCGCTCGCCGAGCGCCTGCTCCTGCTCACGAACATCAACTCCACCCTCGGCTTCGTCGAGCAGCGGCGTGGCACGGTGCAGCAGGACCTGCTTGCGGCGCGGCAGCTTCTCTCTCTGGCGCAGATCGTCGAGCGCAGCCGCGTCGTCGAGCCTGCGGCAGCCGTGAAGACGACCGCGCGGAGCGGGCGCAACTCCGCGCTCGTCGGCGGACTGATCGGCCTCCTGCTCGGCGCGGGTGCGGCATTGTGGGCCGACGCGTGGCTCGCGCGACGCCTGGGTGCGGCTCCCGGGACCTAGATGACGCCGCTCGCGCGCTTCGTGCTCGCGCTTGCGGTTGCCTACGGTGCGTGGCACGCGCCCGGGACCATCCGGTCGCTTCAGGCGCAGGCCCGCGCGGGCGAGGGGTTGACACGGCTCGAGCGGGAGCTCGCTCCTGTTCGGGGGGCAGACGTTGACACGCTGATCTTCGAGCGTGCCCGCGAGCTCGTTCCCGATGGGGCGACGTTCTTTCTCATCACAGGCGACGCCGTCCGCGTCTCTACGCCAGTCACGTTCGATGCCTTCCGCCCGTTCGCGGCGTACTGGTTGCTGCCGCGGCGCCAGACGTCCGACCCGGCTCAGGCAGACTGGGTCGTTTCGTACGGCGGGGACCTCGCAGGGCTCGGCTTGCGCTTCCGCCGGGTTGTCGTCGTGGGCGAGGGGCTTGCCGTGGCGGAGGTGCTGCGGTGACCGGGGCGATCCTCGGACTCGCCGCGCTCGACGGCTTGCTGTTCCTTTCCGGCCTCGGCGTGCTTCGCGGTGCCGGACTTGTTCATTCGTTGCGGGACGGGCTGCGGCTCTCCGGGCTGGCGTTCGTGCTCGGCTGGGCCTTCGTCGGGATCCTCGGCTCGCTTGCGCTCATGGTCGGACTCGCATTTGACGGAGCGCAGGTCGTCCTCGCGTGCCTCGTGCTCGGCGCCGCCGGGGCGGTCGCCGGGCGGCGCGTGCGGCCAGCCCCACCGCCCGCCGCCGGATCGGGCTGGTCAGGGAGTCCGTGGCTCGCCGTGGCCGGCGTCGCCGCGTTGCTCGTCGTCGCTGTCGCGCTGCTTCGGCGGGCGCTCGTCGCTCCGGGCGCGACGGCCTGGGACTCCTGGGCCTTCTGGCTGCCCAAGGCTCGCTCGCTCGTCCTCTTCGACGGGATCGACACCGCCACTGGTGGGTTCACGAGCTTTGCCCACCCGGCATACCCACCGCTGGTGCCCGCGATGGAGGCGGCGGCGTTTCGCTTCAGCGGCACGCTCGACGCATCGGGGCCGCTGCTGGTACAGCACTGGCTGTTCGCCGTCGCATTCCTCGCCGCACTCGGCGGTCTCTTCGCGGGGCGCGTGTCGCCGCCCGTGCTCTGGCCCTCGCTCGCGCTCATCGCGCTGATGCCCTATTTCGGACGGCTCGTCGGCTCGTCGCTCGGCGACGAACCGCTCTTTCTCGTCGTCGGCCTTGCGGGGGCCTGTGCCGCACTCTGGCTGCTGGAGCGCGATCCACGGTACGCCGCCCTCTGCGCCGGCCTACTCGGCGCCGCCGCACTCGCGAAGGGCGAGGGGCTGATGCTCAGCATCCTGCTCGGCTTCGCCGTCTTGTGCGCCACGCTCGTCCAGCGGCCTTTCGCGTGGCGTGTTCCCGCAGTGATCGTGGGCTCACCCATCGCTGTGTCGCTCGCGTGGCGCGGCTGGCTCGCCACCCACGACCTGCCCGGCTGGGAGGACTACCGCCCGACCGACCTACTGCGTCCCGGCTACCTCGCCGACCGGCTCGACCGGCTCGGCACCGCCGTGGTCGACCTCCCCGCCTACGTGCTCGAGCCGGATCGCTGGCTCCTCGCCGTCCCTCTGGCGCTCGCCGCTGCCGTGCTCGCCGCCCGCCGCGCCCCGGGGCTGACGGCGCTCGTGCTCTCGTTCGTCGCGGTCGGCTTCGTGGGCATCGCAACGATCTACTGGATCAGCCCGTTGCCGCTCGCCTGGTACATCGATACGTCCGCCGAGCGTGTCGTTGGCTCGCTCGTCTTCTTCTGCGCGTCGGTCTTCCCACTCCTGCTCGCCGCCGCACTTGGTCCGGAGAAGGACGGTGCCGTGTGAGCGCCGCGGCGCGGTCGCTTGCCGCCGCGGTCTTCCTCGTCGGGGCGCTGCTCACGGTTGAGAGCCTCGGACTCCGCGCCGCCTGGCTCCCGCTCGACGAGGCCGCCGTTGTCGAGCGCGCGCGTGGCGGAACCGCCTTCACCGAGCCGCTGGCCGGCCCACTGTTGCCGTGGCTCCTCCGGCCCGTGCGCGGCGCCGCGCCGGACGACCTATACGGGCTGGCGCAGGCACTGTCGGTCCTCTGCTGGGCCGTGCTTGTCGTGCCGGCGTACCTCCTCGCACGTCGCGGCGCGTCGCAGCCCGCGTCGCTCGCGGCCGCCGTTCTTGCTGCGATCGTGCCCGCTTCGGCGTTCGCGCTGGCGGTCGTACCGGATGCTGCGGCGACGCTGCTCGCGGCGTTCGCCGTGCTCGCCTGCGTACGTGCGGCGGAGCGAAGGTCCCTACGCCTGCTCGTGCTCGCGCTCGCGCTCGCCGCGCTCGCAGCTCTCGCCAGGCCGTGGCTTGCCCTGCTGCCGCTCGCGCTCGCGCTCGCGTACGCGCTCGTTCGCGTACCGGTCGGGCGGCTTCTCCGCTGGCCCGGCTCGCTCGCCTTCGCCGCCCTCGCCGGAGCTGCCTACGCGGCCTGGTGGCCGCTCACAAGCGCCTCTCCCGCGCTCGAGCGTGCGCTGAACGACCCGAGTGCCGTCGCGCGAGGAGCCGTCGCGAGCCTCGCACCGCTCGCGCTCGGGCTCGGCGTGGTGCCGTGGCTCGCTGCCTGGTCTGCCGCGCGGCGTCCGCGCGCCGACCCGACGGCAGCCGCCTTCGTCATCCTCGCGCCCGTGCTCGCGCTGTCGGCGGGGATCGCGGCGGCCGCGCGCGGGGGCCCGTCGCTCGACGAGCGGCCGCTGCTCGTGCTCGTGCCTCTCGTCTGCGCGCTCGCCGCGCAGGCCTGGAGCGAGCGGCGCGTCTCTGCGACCGCCGTGGCGAGCGGGGCGGTTACGCTAGCCGCGGCCACCGTACTCGTTCCCGGGCCTGGCCTCTTCGGCCCTGTCCAGGCGACGGTCGCGCCTGGCCTCGCTCTGTTCGCGGGCGCCGGCGGGCGTGCGACGTTCATCGAGTGGTCGCTGCTCGCCGCCGTCGCGGCCGCCGGCGTGCTGCTCGCCGACACTCGGCGGCTTCCGGCCGCCGCGCTTGTCGGTGCCGCCGTCCTCGTCGTCTCCGGACAGCTTTTCGCCTACCACGACGCCCGCGATGCCGCGTCCCGGGTCGCCACGGCTCTGCCGGGGGCGCACGATTGGCTCGACCGACTCGTGCCGGCGGGCGAGACGGTGACGGTCGTGAGCGCCGGCGAGCCGGCCGTGCGCGACCTCCTCGCCCAGACGGCGATCTGGAACCGCACGCTGGGCCCGGAGCTTGCCGTCGATCCGACGGCTGCCGACCTCCGGACGGGGGCGCTGCCGGACGGCGCCTCACCGAGCTTCGTTCTCGCCACAGGCGTCGCGCTAGCCGGCGAGCCGCTCGCCAGCACGGCTGCCGGCGAACTCGTCCGCGCGGCACACCCGCTCGGGCTCGCAGCGACGACCGAAGGAGTCTCCGGCGATGGCTGGAGCGGGGCCGAGGCCGTCTACCGCCGCTTCTCGGGCGGGCCCGGCGTCCTGCGCGTCACCGTCTCCCGCACCGCCTGGGGTGGCCAGGACGTCCCGGGCACCGTCACCGTCGCCGTCCCCGGGGCGGCTCCGGAGCGGCTGGTGATCCACGCCGGCCAGCAGCGCACGCTCGACCTGCGTGCGCCGGCGGCGCCGTTCAAGGTCCGCGTGACGGTGTCCCCGACGTTCTCGCCCGCGGACTTCGGCCAGGGTGACACACGGCAGCTCGGAGCGCAGCTCGGGTTCGACTTCCGGCCCAAGTAAGCTTCTCGGCGATGGTCGAAGGCAAGCGCGTTGCGGTCGTAATCCCGGCGCACAACGAGCAGGACCTCGTCGGGGAGACGCTCGCGGGCATCCCCGGCTTTGTCGACCGCGTCATCGTCGTGGACGACGCCTCGACGGACGCGACCGCCGAGCGCGCCCGCGCCGTGGGCGACGGGCGCGTGGACGTCGTCACCCACGACACGAACGCCGGGGTCGGTGCCGCGATCGTCACGGGCTACAAGCTCGCGCTCGCGGAGGGCCTCGATGTCGTCTGCGTGATGGCGGCCGACAACCAGATGGACCCGGCCGACCTGGAGACGCTCGTCACCCCGGTCGCCCGCGGCGAGCTCGACTACGCGAAGGCGAACCGCCTCTTCACCGGCGAGGCCTGGAGCCTGATCCCGCGCACGCGCTACCTCGGCAACGCGATCCTGTCGCTGCTGACCAAGGTCGCCTCCGGCTACTGGCACGTCGCCGACTCGCAGACCGGCTACACGGCGATCTCGCGCGAGATGCTCGCCGAGCTCGACCTCGACCGCGTGTACGCCCGCTACGGCTTCCCGAACGACATGCTCGTGCACCTGAACGTCTGGAACGCCCGTGTGCGGGACTTCCCCTCGCGGCCGATCTACGGTGTCGGCGAGCGCTCGGGGATCCGCCTGCGCACGGTCGTGCCCCGGATCTCCTGGCTGCTCGTCAAGGGCTTCTTCTGGCGGATGAAGGAGAAGTACGTGATCCGCGACTTCCACCCGCTCGTCTTCTTCTACGCCCTCGGCTTCCTGATGACCGGGATCGGCCTCGCACTCGGCGTCCTCGAGACCGTGCTGCGGATCATGGGCAACGAGATCCCGGTGGCGACGGTCGTGCTCGTCGCGCTGCTCCTGATCTCGGGCTCGCAGTTCACGCTCTTCGCGATGTGGTTCGACATGGAGTCGAACAAGGACCTGCGCTGAATCGGCGCGCGCTCGTAGCAGCCGCCGCCGCCGTCTTCGTCCTCGCCTGCACCTTCGGGCGCGGCGGCATCGTGAGCATCACTTCCGCGGGCGACATCGCGTATTACCTGCGCGTCGCCGACGAGGTGCTCGCGGGCGGGATTCCCTACCGCGACTTCTATCTCGAGTACCCGCCGGGGGCGCTGCCGGCCTTCCTCCTGCCGTCGGTCTGGGAGTCGCACTACGCGACGCTCTTCGCGGCCCTGATGGCCGTGTGCGGCCTCGGTGCGCTCGTCGCCGGCGCCGCCGTGCTTGGCCGCCTGCGCGCCGACGACCGCCGGCGCGCACTCGCCCTGGGTGCATTGGCCGTCTCACCCGTGCTGCTCGGCCCGCTCTTCCTCGGCCGCTACGACCTTTGGCCGGCGTTCCTCTCCGTGCTCGCGCTCTCCGTGCTGCTCGCGCGGCGGGAGCGCGCCGCCTTCGCGCTGCTCGCGCTCGGGTTCGCCGCGAAGGTCTACCTGGCCGCCGCCCTCCCGGTCGCGGCGGTCCGCGTCTGGAGGACCGCGGGGAGAGCGGGCTTCGTCCGGGCCACGGCCGCGTTCGCCGCCACCTGCGCCCTGCTCTTCGGCTTCTTTGCCGTCGTCGCCTTCGGTGGGCTCGGGTTCAGCTTCTGGAGCCAGGTGCGGCGGAACCTCCACATCGAGAGTCTCGGCGCCTCCCTCCTGCTCGGTGCCGACAAGCTCGGGCTCTACGACACGACCTGGGTGCGCGGTAAGCCGGGCCAGGTCGACCTTGCGGGCACGCTTCCGGACGTGGTCGGCTCCGTCTCGACGCTGCTCCAGCTCGGTGCGATCCTCCTCGTTGCGTACGTTTACCTGCGCGGGCCGGAGAGCGATGAGCGGCTCGTCGCCGCGTTCGCCGCGAGCGTGACCGCGTTCACCGTGTTCGGCAAGGTGCTCTCGCCCCAATTCCTCATCTGGCTCGTCCCGCTCGTACCGATCGTGGGAAGCCGCAAGGGCTACGTCACGACCGGTCTCGTGCTCGCCTCCCTCGCCGTCACGCAGGTGGTCAACGAGCACGACCGCGATCCGGACGAGGGGTTGCGCGCGGTGGACTGGACCGTCTGGGGGCTGCTCGGCCGCAACCTGATGCTCCTGCTCGCCTTCGGCCTGCTGCTCTCGAACCTGGCAAGACACGTCGGCGGCGTCCAATTCTCTGACCGAAGTCAGCCGCTCATGAGGAGTTCGTAAGGACGGGCGACGGCGTCGTCGCCCTTCAACCCCGACGTCAGCATGCACTCGAGATCGACGGGCTTGCAGATCACGCTCTTCGCGATATCGTGCGATATTGGCCAAACGGCGACCTGAGATGAACTCGTGGCGGGGGCCGCTCGCGGTGCTCGTCGCCGTGCGCGTCGCGATCCCGCTCGCCGCGCTCGCCGCCTCCGGAACGAAGCTGCCGGGGATCCCCCGCTACGACTACGCGCCGCTGAACGGCGACGCGAACGACTACTACGCGGCCGGGCGCGAGCTGGTCTCGACGCTGCTCCGGCAGGCGCCGCTGACCGCGCTGCTCGTCCTCGGCGTCGCGCTTGCCGCGTGGTGGGGGCTGCGGCTGCGCCGCCGCCGGCCCGACCTCGCCTGGATCGCGCTCGCCGCGCCTGCGCTCGCGCTCGGACTCGCGCTCGCGGTGGAGATCCGCTTCATGCACGTCAGCGGCGCGGGCGCCGTCGGGTGGCCGCTTCTGTGGGCGGTGCCGATGGCGCCGCTGCGGGCGCTCGGCGCGCTCGACCCGGACTCGGCGTTCGTCGCGGGTCTCGGCCTCTCGCTCGCGGCCAACGCGGTCACCGTCGTCGCCACGGCGTACGCCGGCCGCTATGCGACCGGCTCGCGGGAGGTTGGGCTCGGGGCGGCCACGCTCTTCGCTTCCTGGCCGCTGCTCACCGGCGTGATCGCGGGCGAGCGGGGCTGGGAGAACGGCACGTGGCAGGTGGACGCGGGGCTCCACCTGTACACCGAGCCGCTCTCGACGGCGCTTGTCACCGTCGCGGCCGCCCTTCTCCTCGCACCGCGGGCGACGCCGGTCCGGCTCTGGGCCGCCGGAGGGCTGCTCGGCTTCGCGACCGCCGTCAGGCTCTCGAACGCCCTGCTCGCGGCGCTCGCCCTCCTGCTCGTCTGGAAGCTCGCGCGGCAGCACCTCGTTCCGTTCCTCGCCGGCGCGGCGGCTTCCGTGCCGGTCGTCGCCTCGTACTGGCCCAAGGGCTACGTGCCGCGCTTCGACGACCCAAAGGCCTTCCCGCAGGACCCCTTCTCGCTCGACTACCTCGTCACGAGCTGGAGCGAGTCGCTCCTCTGGCGGCCCGCGACGCTCGCGTGGCTCGCGCCGCTCGCGCTCCTCGGCCTCGTCGCCCTCCGCCGCCGCGGTGCCGCGCTACTCCTCCTCGGCGGCTGGATCGCAGCGACGGCGGCCTTCTACAGCGTCTACGAGTCGACGGCACAGCATCCCCGCTTCCTGTACGTCGTTCTGCCATCGCTCCTCGTGCTCGAAGCAGCCGGAGCTCGGTCGGCCGCCCTGTCCTTACGAGGGATTGCCGCATCAAGATAGGGTGCGTCGATGGCTCGCTGGAGCTTTCCGGGTGGCGTCGTGACCCCCCGGCCGGCGTCCAGGGGCTCGGGCGAGGATCGGCGTGTGCCCGTCAGGCGCGCCCTCATCCTCGTCGCCGCCTCGTTCGCGACGCTTCTGCTCTCGTCCGCGTCGTCGGGCGCGGATGTCGCTGCCGGTAGCGGATCACCCGGCGCCCTCACGTGGCGGACGGCCGCAAGCCCCTTCCGGATCGACTTCGTACGCGACGGGCGGGTCGTAGCCCGCCACGCGCCTGGCGCTGCGGCGAAACCCGGGACTCGGCTCGGCTACTGGCTCGCAGACGGTACCGTGCGCCGGCTCACGGGCCAGCTCGCGGCGGAACCCGTCGCTGGCGGCACGGCCTACACCGTCGCCACCGACGAGCCCGGCCGTTCCGCGCGCGTGACGGTGACGCGGACGTCGCGCGGCCTGAGCGTCGCCCTCCAGCTCATCCCCAACTCGGGCGTCGCCGGGATCTACGAGGCATTCGCCGCCGAGCGCAACGAGCACTTCCTTGGCACCGGAGAGCGCGGCCAGTACGTGGACCTGCGCGGCCAGATCGTCCCGCTGAAGATCGCCTACGACTGCGCCAGCACGATCGTGACGCCCTTCTATCTCAGCTCGCGCGGATACGGCATCTATCTCGAGACCTCGGCCGTCGGCCACATCGAGTTCGCGGGGCACCACGACGGCCCGGCGTGCAGCGAGCGCTCGCCAGACGAGCCGCCGCTCTGCCGCCTCGGAGGGCGCTCGGACCGCGTCGAGTTGTGCGTGAAAGCGAGCGAGCTCTCCTACGAGGTCTACGCCGGCACGCCGGAGCAGATCGTGCGGGCGTACACCGCGAGGACGGGGCGGCCGGCGCTTCCGCCGCCCGAGCAGCTCGCGCTCGTCAAGTGGCGTGATGAGGTGTCCGGAGAGCGTGAGCTCCTCGACGACATCTCCCAGCTCCAGCGGCGGGGGATCCCGCTCGGCTGGATCCTGCTCGACAACCCGTGGGAGGCGGGCGGCTGCAAAGGGACGCTTTCGTTCGACAGCAGCCGCTTTCCCGATCCGGCTCGAACGATCGCCGCCGTGCGTGCCCGTGACGTTCGGCTGATGCTGTGGATCTCGCCGCTCGTGACACGGCGCGCGGACTGCCCGTATACGGGTTACGACGAGAGTGTGCTGATCGCGGGCGACGCCCAGGAGCGGCAGATCGACCTGACGAGCAGGGCTGCGCGAGAGCTGTTCGTGCAGCGGCTGCGCGGACTCGTCCTGCTCGGCGTCGACGGCGTCAAGGCTGATCGCGGCGACCAGTTCGACCTCGAGGACGACCGCCTCGCGGGCGGGGAGGGCATCACGCTCCACAACAGGTACCCGACCCTCTATGCACAGGCGGTGGCAGAAGCGTTTCGCGCGGCCGGGCGGCGTGTGGCCGGGATGTTCCGCGCCGGCTACGCTGGCTCGCAGCGTGCCGTTCCGGCTGTGTGGGCGGGCGACCAGGAGAGCTCGTTCGCGGGCCTGTCGGCGGCGATCCGCATGGGGCAGACGGCGAGTGTGAGCGGCTTCCCGATCTGGGGCTCCGACATCGGCGGCTACCACCGGGGCTTCCGCAACTCCGCACCGGACGTGACCCCCGAGCTGCTCGTACGCTGGGCGCAGTTCGCAGCCGTGACTCCGCTGTTCGAGGTCGGCGGGATCGGGCGCAACGCGCGCTTCTGGGAGCTCGGAACGACGGCGACCGAGCTCTTCCGGCGCTCCGCCGTGCTCCACTACGAGCTGGCGCCGTACCTCTACCAGCGTGCCCGCGCGGCGCACAGCACCGGTTCCCCGATCCTGCGCCCGCTCGGTTTCTCGTTTCCGTACGACGAACAGGCCTGGACGCACGACCTCGAGTTCCTCGTCGGCCCCGACCTGCTCGCGGCGCCGGCTTCTTCGAGCGGGAGGCGCGTCGACGTATACCTGCCGAAGGGAGAATGGGTCGACCTCGAGCGCGGTGGCAGGCTGAAGGGGCCGCTTCGCTACGAGCGGACGACGCCGCTCGACGAGCTGCCGCTCTACCTCCGCGCCGGAGCCGCAATCCCGTTCGACTTCCGGACGCCGGACGTGTGGGCGGATCCCTGGCGTGCGAACGACCTGCTTCGAGCAGGCCGGGCGGGCTGGCTCTACGCGCCCGGCGGGAGCGTGACGGCTGCCGTCTCCAACGAGGCGGGCAGGCTGCGGGCGGTGTCCCGCGGTGACACGCTGACCCTCTCGTTCTCGGCCGCGCCGCGCGAGCTCCAGGCGCTCGTCCTGACGCGCGCGAAGCCACTGCAGGTGACGATCGGCGGACGCGTCGTGCCCGCGGCGCGCTCGCTCGCCGAGTTGCGCCGAAGCCGCGAGGGCTGGACGCGGCGGACGGACGGGCCCTTCGCCGGCGTCGTACTCAAGCTCGCGCCGGCGGCCGGCGCTGCCGTGGCGGCGATCGACCTCGGTCCTGTTCGTTCCGGAGACATCGCTGACAGCGCGTTCCGGGGACATGTCTGACAGTTAGATCTTGATCGTTAGCGGCGCCTCTTGTGTGGCTTGCCGAGGTTTTGGTAGCGGCGGCTGGGGTCGAGC